>Ga0310695_10000996_pt1 | contig 69087 bp, 66 predicted proteins | sample RumenRJG_04DNA_FD_203882 | JGI IMG/M metagenome (GOLD analysis project Ga0310695, IMG submission 203882) | Bovine rumen microbial communities from Lethbridge, Alberta, Canada - RJG_04 (v2) (version 2) | ecosystem: Host-associated > Mammals > Digestive system > Stomach > Rumen | place: Canada... | reverse complement strand
GGGACGTCTCCGGGCTGCATGGGGACCAGCTGCTTGTGGGCCTCGAAGTCGTAGTCCTTGGGCAGGACACCGGCTCTCAGGAGTTCTTCCTGCAGGATGTTCACGAAGTCCAGCAGGTTCTCGGGCTGACCGCCACCGATGTTATAGACTTTGTAGGGCGGGATGGGCAGGCCGTCTTCGCCGGTCTGCTTGGCCGGAGCCTTCTGCATCACTCTTACAATGCCCTCTACGATATCGTCCACGTATGTGAAATCACGGCGGCAGTTGCCGTAGTTGTAGATCTGGATGGTCTGGCCCTTGAGCAGCTTGTTGGTAAACCCGAAGTACGCCATATCCGGACGGCCGGCAGGGCCATAGACCGTGAAGAAGCGGAGGCCGGTGCTGGGGATGTTGTAGAGCTTGCTGTAGCAATGGGCAAAGAGTTCGTTGCTTTTCTTGGTGGCAGCGTACAGGCTCACAGGATTATCTACACGGTCATCAGTGCTGAAGGGCACCTTCTTGTTGCCACCATACACGGAGCTGCTGCTGGCGTACACCAGGTGCTGCACCGGATTGTGCCTGCACGCCTCCAGGATATTGTAGAACCCGATGATGTTGCTCTCAATATACACATCCGGATTCTCGATGCTGTAGCGTACCCCTGCTTGGGCGGCGAGGTTCACGACAATGTCGAACTGGTATTCGGCAAAAAGTTTGTTGATAAGGCTTTTATCGGCAATATCTCCCTTGATGAACTCGTATGTATGCTCCGGATGATTCTTTGCCTTCTGCTCAATAATGCGCAGGCGGTACTCCTTCAGCGAAGGGTCATAGTAATTGTTCAGGTTGTCCAATCCTACAATGCCTAACGGCTCCTTGCTTTCAAGCAGCCTAAGTACCAGGTTGGAACCTATGAATCCTGCAGATCCTGTAACTAGTATTTTCATGTGTCTTATATTCAGTGAAAAGGGATTAACCTCGGTTAAACATACCTATCCTCAATCACAGCCCAATTAACTATATCCCACAACGCACTCAAATGCGCAGCCCTCCTATTCTGGTAGTCCAGATAGTACGCATGTTCCCAGACATCAAACGTCAGTATCGGCTTGAAGCCGTGCGCCACGGGATTATCTGCCCCAGCGTACTGAGCAATGGAGAGTTCACCGGCTTCGTTAGACTGAAGCCAGACCCAACCGGAGCCAAAGAGACCAACGCCCTTCGCTTCGAATTCAGCTTTGAAGGCATCTACACTTCCCCATTGCTTGATGATCTGGGCAAAAAGAGGAGATTCTTCAGATTCTTCGCTGCGCTCAGAATGACTAGGAGTGAACTGAGTAAAGTACAGGTTGTGATTCAGAATCTGACCCGCATTGTTAAACACAGCACCGGAACTCTTCTTCACAATCTCCTCCAGGGACATCGTTTCAAACTCCGTCCCGGCAATCAACTTGTTAAGGTTATCCACATAACCCTGCAGGTGCTTGCCGTGGTGGAAACTCAGTGTCTCATCACTGATCACGGGAGCAAGGGACTTGTATGGTAAATCTATTAACTTAAACATAACGCTGTTGGAAATCCCGGGTCAAAGCCCGGAATGAGGGTTTCTTTTTTATAGGGTAGTCAAATACTCGCTAAGTTGCTTAATGCTAGCGGGATTAAAAAATCGGGCACCATCGGCAACCACCGTTTTACGGGGCGCACTGGCAGTGGCTCTAACTGCCCGCAGGAACTCCTGCGCCTGCTGCCCCATATTCTTCAGTTCCAACTGCACGCCTTGGGCGTTACCTTCCATCACCAGGAGGTAATAGAACTCATCCATAAAACTGCGCGTTACCGACTTGACATGTGAGAAATCCACTTGAGCCACACTAATCTGCATATTCTGCAGATACTTGGCAAAATCTCGGGCAGATGTCCTAGACTTGAGTTCGCTACCAAGGATCGTTGTTATATCTATCGTCATCATAAGCTATCCTCCTATATAATCGTAAATACTGAACCCTTCTTTTTGTACGGGCAATGTGTAACATACAAGCGTACCTGGCATATAGATAGGTTCTGGCAACTCTGTGAAATCGTTCCTTTCTCTCGTACGGATGAGAAGCCCCCGGCCAGACAGGATAATCATCGCGGAGTCCAATCCCCGGATAATCATATCAACTGAGGTAGAAATGCCAAATCCGCGGTTCTCTGCACCGGGTCTGTTTTTGGTGGATACACCCAACACTGCAGCGTGCAGAGCAGCCTGGTCACTGGTGATGCCTTCCATCGACTTGTCCAGATAACTGCCATAGATGGTTTTACCGCCATCGGCAATGCAGACCGTCAAAAAAGCGCCATCCCACGACGCATTCAAATACCCCAGAGGAGTATCGGCATGCTCAGTAATATTGTCAATAATTTCATCAGCCACATATCTGAACGCTGTGGCAATGCTACTTGTCAACCCAGCCTCACTCACTACAAAACTTTCAATAGCAGACGTGATAGCGTTCCTTACATCCGTCCTTTCGCCCAAAGCGGGGAAGGAGATAACTGGTATCCCGTCCGTACCATGCTCCTGAGATAATCGCACATTGAAAGCAGAAAGCGGCATATCACCAGACGAGATATCAGCTTCTCCCTCAAGCACAGCCCTTGCAATAGCTGCCAGCGAGGAATCGACACTCTCAGTAGCTCCACCGGAAACTACTTCGAGTAGCGCACGCACTTGGTTATGTAAATTATCTGGATTCAATACCATATGTAAGGCGTCTCATCACTAATCACCGGAGCCAGGGACTTGTAGGGTAAATCAATCAGCGTAAACATAGGCCTAACTGTCTATCTATGTCTTAATTCCCCTACCCACGCTCAGAGGTGGAGGGAAACAGGTAGGGCATCTGAAACCGTGTCTGTTTCATCGGCCGGCCACTGACCCAGCAGGCCGGACGACTGCCCGTCTTTCCGATGGGGATGGAATGACGTACAAATATAGTGATATTTTTTGGATTTTTCTCCATAACAGGTTATTAGCGCACTTATGCACGTTTTCCGTGAAACGGATAAATTTTTTTGTTCACTCTGAATCAGGCACTTAGCACGCGGAAAACGTAAAAAACACGTAAAAATGCTGCATTTATCCGTTTCACAACCTCTGTAACTTGCACAATTTCAGCATTTTATAAATTAAACGTTTCTTTTTGCAATGAAACGGATAACTCTTCTTACCTTGCGGGCCAGAAAGATCTTTGACACGCTGAAACTATGCTCTACTTTTTTATCCGCGTACCTTTGTTTTTCCAAAAACATTGTATACCTTTGCATAAGTTGTATTTGGTCGCCCCTTGAGAAAGGGCACTAGTCATAGAGCATTTTCCTTAACCGGAAGGTGCTCTACTTTTTTATCCGGATGCGTACTCCCTGATGTAATGGTCCTCGATCTAATCCAATGGAACTCCATATCACATTTTTACCAAATACAACGCTATGGTCAAAATCAAAACCACGTTTACCTTTGGCTTCACTCTGGAACTCCAGAGGGTCAAGGAAACACTCAGTTCAATCTCAAAGGTTCTGAGGGTTGCGACGGAAACCATCAGGACCCGTTATCGAAAGATAACCTGATTCCTGCACGGCATTAGCCGTTTCCTGTTTCCCCATCCGGCAAAAGGGTCGCCTACCATTGGGGGGCCCTTTTGATTTACAACACCCCTAAATACCCTTTATCCTCAATATTAACTTTTAATATCTTATCGTTATGTTCAAAAAACTTTATTTTCTCGCAGCGCTGGGGCTCGTGGCCGCCAGCTGTAATGTCAAGGAGGAGCGCGTCCTTTGCTCCGCTCCTGTTTCCGTCCAAGTGAACGACTTCCTGGTCACGGTGGACACTTTCTCGGACACCAAAGCCACTTCGGCAACGGAGTACAGCGGTGTCAAGGGGCTCACGCTGGCCTTCTATGATGGCGACACCGAGGTCTACAAGCACTCGCAGGTGAAGGGCGCTCTGGAAGAAGGCGAAACCTTCGGGGAATTCAATCTCTCCCTCTCGATGGGCTCCTACACCATGGTGGTGCTGGGCTACGGCATGGGTGAGGACGATAACCTGGTGCTCACCAGTCCTACGGTGGCGGCCTATACCGGACCACGCGCCCGCGAGACGTTCGCGGCCACCGGTCCGGTGGAGATTGCCAGCACGGAGGGGGTGGAGTTATCGGCCACCCTGGACCGTATCATTGCCAAACTGCAGGTGCTCTCTACCGACGGCCGGGCGGCTGATGCCACCAACGTGCGAATGACCCTGAGCGCCGGCGGGAAGGCTTTCAACCCTACGACTGGCCTGGCCACCAGTAACACCGGCTTTTCCAACACCGTAAATATCAGTGTTGCTGCGGGAACTACCTCAAGCTCCATCACTTACCTCTTCCTTGCCTCCGACGAGCAGACGCTGGACGTCACCGTGGATGTGCTGGATGCGGAGGGTCAGGTGCTCTCCCACAGAGTGGCTACCGGCGTTCCCTTCCAGCGCAACCGCACCACCAAACTCACTGGCACCCTCTACTCCGCTGAAGCCCAGGCCGGTTCCTTTCAGCTGGAAACCGACTGGCTTCCGGATCAGGAAGTGAGTTTCTAGTCTCTCTTAAAAATATCCCGCGTGTACACCTTGCTCTGGACATCGTCCAGGGCGGGGTCGTAGCGGTTGGCAATAATAGCGTCGCTCTGCGCCTTGAATGCGGCCAGGTCGTTCACCACCCTGCTGCCAAAGAAGGTAGTGCCCTCCTCCAGCGTGGGCTCATAAATAATCACCTTGGCACCTTTGGCCTTAATGCGCTTCATAATGCCCTGGATGGCGCTCTGGCGGAAGTTATCGGAATTGGACTTCATCGTCAGGCGGAAAACCCCCACGGTAACGTCTTTTTCCTTGGCCGTGTCGTAGGCGCTGTTGGCGCTATAGTATCCCGCCTTTTCCAGCACGCGGTCCGCGATATAATCCTTGCGCGTCCGATTTGAATCCACAATGGCCTTGATCAGGTTCTCCGGCACATCGTTAAAGTTGGCCAGGAGCTGCTTTGTGTCCTTCGGAAGGCAATAACCGCCATAACCAAAGCTCGGGTTGTTATAATGCGTGCCGATACGAGGATCCAGTCCTACACCCTCGATAATGGACTGGGTATTAAGGCCTTTCACCTCGGCATAAGTGTCAAGTTCGTTGAAGAAAGAGACGCGGAGGGCCAGGTAAGTGTTGGCGAAAAGTTTCACAGCCTCTGCCTCCGTGGAGCCCATAAAGAGAACCGGAACGTCCTGTTTGATAGCGCCTTCTTTGATGATAGAGGCGAAGGTATGGGCGGCATCTTCAAGAACAGGTTCATCGTAGCCAACGATAATACGGCTGGGGTATAGGTTGTCGTAAAGAGCCTTGGATTCGCGAAGGAATTCCGGAGCGAAGATAATATTGGGAGTGACTACCTTCATTGTTCCATCTGCCTGACGCTCGCGATAGGAGAACTTTTCCCTTGCGGACTTGGTGTAGCCAACAGGGATGGTGGATTTGATAACCATCACTGCACTGGGGTTGACTTCCAGAACAAGCTCAATAACTTCCTCAACGTGAGTAGTGTCAAAGAAGTTCTTTTTGGGGTCATAGTTTGTGGGAGCAGCTATGACTACGAAGTCTGCATCTTTGTAGGCTGACTTGCCATCAAGTGTAGCCACCAGGTTGAGGTCTTTCTCTGCCAGGTACTTCTCAATGTACTCATCCTGGATGGGGCTCTGCTTCTTGTTTATCTTCTCTACTTTCTCCGGGATAACATCAACAGCTGTTACCTGATGATGCTGCGCCAGGAGTGTTGCTATGGATAATCCGACGTATCCGGTGCCGGCGACTGCGATTTTCATGGGTGAGGTATGTTAGTTTAAACTATTCGTTCGTTATTTGGTATGCGTTCTTCAATGTTTCCAAATTAACTATGGCCTACCTTGAATCAAAGGGATGGGAGCAAATCTATCGTTAGAGACCTGATGCAACACCATTTCAATGTCAAAGGAAGGAAGTGTATTAGACGAAAACTCAACAATAAAAGGGAAACCAGGTAAAGTTCCCCGGCTTAATCCTAAAGTTATAAAATTAGCTCTTATATATGGGCTTAACTGGACATCCTTATGCATTCCGGACGAGTGGAAGGCTTCGCGTGGAACACTGTGCATTATCTGATCGATATCGGCATGAGTCATAAAGGAGAACATAGTTATCGGCTCCAAATAATGGAGTGCACGACACTCAATGATTAATTTGTCTCCTTCTTTATACTTATATGCAATCAAGTTGTTGAAGGATATCTGGCCCGCTTGAAAGGTGTTAACTCCATTAATCACATCAACCATCTGCCTAATGGCAACATCAATTCCATTTGAAAAGAGATCGATGTAGAGGGTTTGAAGCATTATACTTGGGAGCGACGATTGGTCCAGGCGTACCGGAATAAATCTAATTTGCTTTTGAGCAGCTCTCACAAGGGCATTCTGCCATTCGAGCTTAACCATTGAACTTGTAAGACTATTCGCAGAGACAAAGTAGAAGAAGAATTTGCACTTTGACAAACCTTCGTTCATTTTGTCTATGATTCCATCTCCAGGTTGAATGGACCAAGAGTCGTAGAAGACATTATCTTGGCCAAAAATGGTTGAAAGCTTAACCGCAATAGGTTCAACAATGGGCTTATCTTTGCTGTTATGAGATATAAAAATCATATTGTTGTCGCTTTATCTAACTTATACATCAGGATGCTGAGCATAATGAGTTTTCTCAATGCATCTTCCCTGGTGATGTCTTCTATTTCGTGGGCCTTGGGGTTGCGGATGCCGGTCATTACTCCGGAGAAGATCTGCATATAACCAAGTTGGGTGTCGTGGGCGCTTTGGCTTGTACCCTTCTCAAGTTTGATGATAGGGTTATCGGCAGAGAAGGCTTTCTGCATTAGTTTAGCGCCGTCGTATTCTTCGCCGGTCTTGGCTTGGACTATCTCACGGACGCGGTTATTGAGGGCTTTGCAGGCGTTTTCTACAGCATCGGCATAGAATCCACTTTCCATGCGGTCTTTGGCGATGGTGGTGATGAAGGGATGGACGAGGGCCCAGACATCGTCAAGGCGTTCTTCTTTGCCCTCTCTTTCTTTGGCTACGTCCAGGAGGATGCGGAGGTCTGTGCGGGCACGCTGGAGTCTCTTGGTGAGGCGGGTCTTGAAACTGTAGTCTCTGATGGGCGCACGCCAGTGGGAGTCAAAGGTGTAGACGTTGGGGTCTGAGTCTCCTATCTCTTGCACGAGGATTTCGTCTGTGACTGCTTTCCAGGATTTGATTTTATCTTCGACGGCATGGACTTCTTCTGCAATATAAGAAGGCTCAACAGGATAACCGCCAAAGGAGGCTTGGGAGACGGCTTTCAGGTCTTCCACTTCCTTGAGGAGGCTTGGGATCATGTTGATTCTTTCTTGTATTCTTTGGAGGTTTGCCATTTTTGCTTATCTGTGTTGTGCGAAAAGTAACAATTTATATTATGACGTTTTTGGAACGAATATTCTCTGGTTTTGTTTGCTCGCGGGTGCGGGGGTCTCTGCGGTGTTATCGGCGGGTGTTTTCTTCTTGGCGAGCGGGGGCGCATCGGGTGTCGAGGGTGGAGGACACTTGTGTTCGATGGCGTTCGGTTTCTTGGAGTTATTTGCGTTTTCGGTGAAACGCGGCTTTTATGGTTCGAAAAATATTAGTAACTTGCAGGCGTGTTTGCTACGTAAGGTGCTGAGTTTTTGCACAACCGGGCAATGAAACACGCACAACGGATAGTTCTTTAAAATGTCTTGCAGCGGCGTTGCATTTGCGTCCAATGATGTCCAATTTTGGCGCTATGCGGCGATTATTGAGCGAAAGGCGTAACGGTTAGGTGTTATTGAATTGAGTGTCAGGTAGTTAGGAGTGGTTTGGATATATTTCTTTCGAAGATGCAACTCTACGAAGCATACCATCGATGGGAACAAAATTGATTCTTTCTACCATATTTTATAGCTGAAGAGGATATTGACAAAAATGACAGAATTAAATAAACTTCTTCGCTTTGCACATCGAATTAAAATCATTCAGTGCCAGTATGAATTCTCCTGCATTTAAGAAGTAACTTGGATACGCTTCCTGAAGCTCTTTCATATCGGAAACCGATACAAGTACCACAGCAGTATCGTTATTCTTGATCGCTTTTTCCACTTCAGAATAGTACCGAGTGGCTTCTTCCAGTTGGTCTACTTTAAAATGTCTCAATTGGACACTCCTTTCAAGAAACTGAATATAAACGACAGCATATCCTGCTGTAAGAGAATAGTCCTTTGTTATCTGCACCGCACTCACGAGGGCCTGCAACTGCTCCAGGAATTTCCCCTTCTTTTCCAGTTCAGAATACTTCGTACAATAATCTTTCTCGGAATAGCTTTCAAAGTGTTTCCCCACAGGCATCCCTTCCTTCTGCGCGAAAACAGCACTGGCGAGTTTGAAGAAATCAAGCCAGTCGGCATCGCCCAGGCTGGCCTTAAGGGGAGAACTGGTAATCAATTCGGCAGTTTCAACAGCCATAGCCCAGTCATGCTGGAGGCGGGTACGAAGCTGTAGTTCAACCCTCAATCCATCGTAAACCGGATCATCGTTGATAAATTTATATACGAAATGAATACTCCTGTAGCCGCTCTCCTTGGGAGCAGACACATAATCATATGGTTCTCTATCAGGCTTGAAATGCACAAGACTTGCCTTCGAGATAACCTCTTGCGCCTTCAGGAGTGAATCGATATCCTCGAAAACGAAACGAGCCCCACCGATATCCTGCAAACCACCAAGACCCATCCCCGGATTGTGCTGCAACTTGGCGACAATAGAAGTCATACGCTTAAGCCGATGGGAAGAAAAAGCAGCAACTACCCCTGCCGCAGAAAGAATACCGGTGATTTCTCGCACCAGTTCTTCCAGCGGCGCCATATGAAGGCTTCGCCAATCCTCAACAATCAGATTCGCATCAATATATGCAAACCCCGTCTCAGGCCCTTTCAAAAGGTCCTTTCCCGCATTGTTGATCTTGTTTCTAGAGTATTTCATTACAAAAGTCAAAAACAATTATTGCAAACTCCCCAACAACTCCTCTCCCAGCCTCGTTTTCCTCTCAATATGGTCCAGCACTTCTTTCACGAACGGATTCCCGTCGAAATCCCCGCGGACGTGCTGGAAGTCGTTTTCTTTGTCCTGGCGCTCGCCGTCGGCGCCAAAGCCGGTCATGGCGGAGAGGGAGAATTCCTTGCGGGCGTCTTCGTACACCTCGTGGTCGAGGGAGACCACGGCTTCCGGCCAGTCGCGCACGGCTCCAATCCACACACACATCCATTGCCGGTGAGGACAGATATCTCATTTTCAGTCAGTTGTCTAAAGTGCTAGCCATATTAGTCTCTCTTAAAAAGATCCCTTGTATAAACCTTCTCCATCACATCATCCAAGACGGCACCATACCTATTGGCAATAATCGCATCGGCCTGAGCCTTGAAGGCGGGCAGGTCATTCACCACGCGCGATCCGAAGAAGGTGGTACCGTCTTCCAGCGTGGGCTCGTAGATAATCACCTTGGCGCCTTTGGCCTTGATGCGCTTCATAATGCCCTGGATGGCGCTCTGGCGGAAGTTGTCGGAATTGCTCTTCATCGTAAGGCGGTAGACTCCGATGGTCACTTCCTTCTCTTCCGATGCCGCGTAGGTGTTGACTCCGGTATAGCTATAGTATCCCGCCTTTTCCAGCACGCGGTCGGCGATGTAGTCCTTGCGTGTGCGGTTGCTGTCCACGATGGCCTTGATGAGGTTCTCCGGCACATCGTTGAAGTTCGCCAGCAGCTGCTTTGTATCCTTCGGGAGGCAGTATCCGCCATAGCCGAAGGACGGGTTGTTATAGTGCGTGCCGATTCGCGGATCCAGGCCGACGCCCTCGATAATGGACCGGGTGTTGAGGCCTTTCATCTCTGCATAAGTGTCCAGTTCATTGAAGAAACTGACGCGTAGGGCGAGGTAAGTATTGGCGAAGAGTTTCACTGCTTCCGCCTCGGTGGTGCCCATGAAGAGCACCGGCACATCTACCTTTATAGCGCCGTCCTTGATGATTGAGGCAAAAGTGCGGGCGGCTTCTTCCAGTGCCGGCTCGTCGTAACCGACGATGATGCGGCTCGGATAGAGGTTGTCGTACAGCGCCTTGGATTCGCGGAGGAACTCAGGGGCGAAGATAATCTTGGGCGTTACCACCTTCATCGTACCGTCTACCTGGCGCTCGCGGTAACTGAACTTCTCCCTTGCGCTCTTGGTATACCCTACCGGAATGGTAGACTTGATCACCATCACTGCATCCGGATTCACCTCCAGCACCAGCTCGATAACTTCCTCCACGTGCGAGGTGTCAAAGAAGTTCTTCTTCGGGTCGTAATTGGTAGGCGCCGCTATCACCACAAAATCCACATCCCTGTATGCCGCCCTGCCATCCAGCGTCGCCGTCAGGTTAAGATCCTTCTCCGCAAGATACTTCTCAATGTACTCATCCTGAATCGGACTCTCCCTGCGATTGATCTTCTCCACCTTCTCCGGCACAACGTCCACGGCAATCACCTGATGCCGCTGCGCCAGCAAGGTTGCAATCGACAACCCGACATATCCCGTTCCTGCAACTGCGATTTTCATAGATAATACTATTCCACTAGTGTCCGGAGAAATTTTCTAACTTACTACTGCTTCACCCAAATCAGTTTACCCACATCGTAGCCGCGGCGGGTGGCCTCAGCGAGGATAGTCTCACGGACAGAGTCTTCGAGTTTTGGGGTACGGGAGAGTATCCAGAGGAATTTATCGTTGCTTCCGCCCACCAGGGCCCATTTGTAGTCGGGATCAATGAGCATGATGCGATAGTCGCCATAGAATGGGCCGAAGAATGAAACGCGGAGGATGCGCGGGTTGTCGGTTAGTTTTGCCTTTCCTTTGGCATCTTTGGGTTTACCGTCTTTTATGCCGGAGTTAAGCACAGCGACTTTTCCGTCTTCGCGCAGTGTGTAATTTGCCTTGGCGAACTGAATACCACGCTCGAAGGGATGGTCGAAACGGGCGATTTCGTACCAGTCGCCAAGATACTTGTCAAGTTCGAGACCACCTTTGACTGAATTGTCTACATTAGGCTGAGCCGAGCAGCCGAAAGAAAGAAAACATGCCATAATAACAAAAGCAAATATCTTTTTCATATAAAATAATGTTTGAAATTGACTATTCATAAATACCTTTAAACCCTTTTATTTCCCCACCGGCACCTTAAGCACCACTTTCTTCACCAGCTCCGGCTTGCCGTCGACAGCCAGCAGGGCTTCGCTGTCATTTTTCCATCTATTTCTATCTTGGCATATCCCCGCTCCAACCATGGCCAAGGTCCCAGTGTTCATCGTAAACAAATTCAAAATAAGGAAGGGCGAACTCTTTTTCTATCAGTTCCGTCAGTTCTTCCTGCAAAGGTTCTGCCCACTTTCCTACAAGAACAATAAACTTGTCAATTGTCCAAGCCACTCTTCCGCGTGGCACCTGAGTATAGTCTCCCTTGAACTTGGTTTCTATATGTTGAGCCTGCGCACGGAAGTACTCTTTCGCCCATACCTGGCGATGTAGTTTCGGATAGTTTATGAATGGCACACCGCTATCCGCAGCCTCCTCCACTTCGCGGGGAGTCAACTCTTTCTTGCAGACACCGAACAGAGTATGCTCTTGAGTATCATACCAGAATATACCCACCGAAGGCATTTGTTCATCAAACGCCTTCATATCCGCCATCTGCGCACTGTGTTCTTTTTCGGATAATTGTGTCATAATAGTTTAAACTACTTGTGCTTATGACTCCCCTACCACCAACTGGTCTTGTTTTGCAGATTCAACTTGTGCGTCCACATCTTCGCTCGAGACAACATCCACGGCAATCACTTGATGCCGCTGCGCCAGCAAGGTTGCAATCTGCGATTTTCATATTATCAAGCCTCGAACTTTTCAATAAACTTTAGCGTATTAATCACCTTATCTGTATGAAAAGATATCTGATCATACGTCTTGTACGCCTTCAACTGCAGAATTGCCGCTTCTGCACTCAACACTCCACTCTCAAACAAATTTACGGTCGTGAAAACCTTATCATTTGCAACCGGACCAAGGACCAAATCGAAATCATGAGGTTTTGACTTCCTGCAATCTGTCACAAAATAGAGCCACTCTGCATCCGCCCCGTTAAAATGGCGGATGTTAAGTCCCGGATCATTCAGGATGGACTCATCAAACTCATATACCGACACTATGGCTTTCTCGGCATTTTCTCTCTGCTTCTTTATATTTGCCCACCGCACTGCCTGTTCTATATTGCTTGTTGTATAAAACCCTTTACCAAAGTCAGCATTAGCCCGTCCCGGTCTTAGACTGGGATTCCTTACTATAAGCGTTGAACCGTGGTATAGTTTCATTACTTTCTTTTGTCGATAAAGCGCTGAATATCGTCCAGCACATACTCTGTCCCCTGTGTATGAAGGAGATCATAGTTGTCGATCAAATAGTCATCAGCACCTGTCTCCTTGAACAGAGCCCAGGCATTGATTCCCCCGATATGCTTACTCTTGGCATAATTCTCAAGACAATAAGTGTAGAATTGTATCACTTCGCTCGGCAACTCTCGCTTCTGTCTGTTCCGCCATATTTCAAACTCTCGATACAAAGCTTCGGTACTTAAATACCACCACTTTGAGTTTTCATTATACAATTCTTTATATAGAGGATTAATATAGATGTATACCAACGCATCATCAAATGCAATGCGTTTCATCTTTGCCACATATTCAGCCAATTGACTGATCTTTAACGGCACGATATTATCCTCATAAACACTCATAAGCATTATCTTGACACTTCACCCCTTATCCACCAACCTCATCAAATACTGCCCGTAGGGGTTCTTCGCCATGGGGACGGCGATTTCGCGGAGTTTCTCCGCAGTGATCCAACCGTTCTGGTAAGCTATCTCTTCAAGGCAAGCCACCTTCAAGCCTTGCCGCTTCTCAATGGTTTCAATATAAATCGAGGCCTCGGCCAGCGAATCGTGTGTACCTGTGTCCAGCCAGGCGAAGCCACGTCCGAAGACCTGTACCTTAAGCTCGCCATCTTGCAGGAATGCCTGGTTTACGCTGGTGATTTCCAGCTCGCCGCGGGCGCTGGGCTTGATACTCTTCGCCACCTCAACCACCTTGTTCGGGTAGAAGTACAGGCCGACCACGGCGTAATTGCTCTTGGGTGTTGCCGGTTTCTCCTCAATGGAGAGGCAGTTGCCTTCGGCATCAAATTCAGCTACTCCGTAACGCTGAGGATCGCTCACCCAGTAGCCGAAAACAGTGGCCAGACCCGAAGATGCATCCGCTACCGCCTGCCGCAGGAGCTCTGTAAAGCCATTGCCATGGAAGATATTGTCTCCCAACACCAGACACACGGCGTCATTCCCAATGAACTTCTCCCCTATGATAAAAGCCTGTGCGAGTCCGTCCGGGCTAGGTTGCTCCGCATACTCGAAGCGCACACCGTAGTCGGAACCGTCTCCCAGAAGCCGCCGGAACCCGGGCAGGTCCTGCGGCGTGGAGATAATCAATATCTCCCGTATCCCGGCCAGCATAAGCACGCTGATGGGATAATACACCATCGGCTTGTCGTAGATGGGCAGCAGCTGCTTGCTCACCCCTTTTGTGATGGGGTACAACCGTGTGCCGGAGCCCCCGGCCAGAACGATTCCTTTCATTACCTGTCTTTTGAAACTATTTCTCCACCGGTACCTTAAGCACCACTTTCTTCACCAATTCCGGTTTACCGTCAATGGCAAGAAGAGGCTCGTGGGCGTCATCCGGCCAAACTACAACGAAATAGTCGTTGCCTATGACGGCATCCAGACCGGGTTCGTCGGCATAACGGGCCGCATCCTTTTCCTCGTTGTAAGGAATGGTCTCCTTGACGCATTCCAACGGTTTGCAGCGGATAAGTTCGCAGCCGCGCAGTGCAAGCTGCACGTCGATGAAGCGGCGATGCGCTTCGAAGCCCTTTTCGTTGACCGGCTTGGTCATCGATTCGCTCACGATGGCTTTCACGCCATTCTCCAGCATGTATGTTCCGTTCTCCACCGAAGCATCCAGCCCGGCAATGTAATCTAGCGCAGTATCAAGCGCCGCACTAAGGCCCTTGTATAACCCAATGTTCTTTATGTTGTCGTAAATCATAATTCAATCTGCTATTTCGCACACTTGTCAAACATTCTCAGAACAAGTTTTGCTCCGATGAATCCGGCAGAACCGGCAACAAGTATTTTCATTGAAAATCGGGAATAATATTGGTTATTGCACACTTCTCGGACCTCCTGGTTCACACGTGCACACGCACGCGAACCGGGCAAGCCCTTTGGTTCTTTCTGCTGTTTACCAGAAATCGGCCTTGCTCCTATCCAAGAGCAGGTTCCGTGAACCGTTCAACCTTCATCTTTATGAAAGTGTGCAAATATACTAAATTTCCGTCAGTTATCAAATATATTTTTGGTTCAAAAAGAGCCATTCAGAAGCGTGCGATTTCGCCCAGCAAATCGTAGTCTTCGGCCTTCAGGATGCGTACATTAAAGATATGGCCGACATAAGTTGTCGCATCCTCCCCTTCCGGCAGACTTACGATAATCTCGCCGTCCACATCCGGACTTTCGTACTGTGAACGGCATACCAGCCGCCCGCCGACAACGGAATCTGCCAGCACGAGCACGATGCTCCCGACGCGGGAGGCGTTGAACTCGGCCGATATGCCCTCCTGGAGGCTCATGAGAGCGTCGTAGCGCCGCTGTTTCTCCTCTTCCGGCACGTCGTCCGAGAGGTTCGCCGCACCCCAGGTCCCCTCCTCTTCGGAATACTTGAAGGCGCCCAGGCGTTCGAAGCGGGCTTCGCGTGCGAATTCCAGCAGTTCTTCGAACTCGGCAGGGCCCTCTCCGGGATGCCCGACTATCACGGTAGTGCGCAGCACCACCCCGGGAATCTCCTCGCGCAAGCGCCGTATGAGCGCGCGGGTCCAATCCCCCGTCACTCCCCTGTGCATGTTGTGCAGCACTTTGTCCGAGATGTGCTGGAGGGGGATGTCCAGATACTTGCAGATCTTGGGGTTTACCGCCATCTCGTGCAGGACGTCCTCCGGGAAGCCTTCGGGATAGGAATAATGCAGGCGTATCCATTCGATTCCGGGCACTTCCGAGAGCGCGCGGAGCAAATCCGCCAGCGCCCGCCTGCCATAGAGGTCGAGGCCGTAATATGTTGTGTCCTGGGCGATTACGATCAGTTCCTTCACTCCCTTCGACGCCAGTTCCCGGGCCTCTGCCACCACGTCTTCGATTGGCACGGACCTGTGCGCTCCGCGTATGTAGGGAATGGCGCAGTAGGAGCAGCGCCGGTCGCATCCTTCGGAGATTTTTATGTAGGCGTAGGATCCGCCTTCGAAGCGGCGGGAGTTGCGTAGATCGTGCGAAGGTTCCACCCCGAGCGCACGCACCACAGGCGCGAGGTCGCGGGCTCCGAACCATCCGTCCACCTCCGGGATCAGATTCGGCATCTCGGCGGAATAGCGCTGGCTCAGACATCCGAACACAAGTATACGCCCGGTCAGGCCGGCTTTCTTGCGTTCCACCTCGGCGAGGATCGTGTCTATGCTCTCCTGCTTGGCGTCGCCTATGAAGCCGCAGGTATTGATGAGAGTGACATCCACGCTCCCTGTAAATTCCTCCGGCACAACATTATAGGCATCTGCCGGCAATTGCGCCAGCAGATGCTCCGTGTCGACTGTGTTCTTGGAACAGCCGAGTGTTATTACCTTAAGCCTCGGCATTCTCCGCGGCCTCTTCTTCCTCCTCTACGAAGTCCAGCGAAGCGAACTGCACGAGTTCGTTGTACCAGTCGAGGATCTTCTTCATGTGAGAGAAGTAGAAACGGTCGGGATCGTAGTTGGGAACCGCCTTCTCGAAGAGGGCCTTCACCTCTGCCTCGGGCGACTTGCTGGTGGGTGCTTCCTTGCCCTCGAGGGCCTTGTTGATTGCGAGGAACACGTCCTTGAGCTTGAGTTCTTCGTCCTCGGTGTAAATAGCTATGTCCGAGAGAGTTGTAATGCGGCTGTGCGCATCGAAAACCGTACGGTGACCGTCGCTCAAGGCCTCTGCGATTGCAGAATTGGAGCGCGAGAGCGCAAGGAATTTATAAAGTCCGTGCTTTCCGCTGACGGACAGGATTTTGCTGAGATCTGTTTTCATATCGTTGAGTATTTTATCTACTTTTACATGCAGTTCCTCAATCGAGGAATCGTTTTCTATAATTACATCCGCCTTCGCCTCATCGGCTTCTTTCTGGGCGGCCAGCCTGCCGGCTGCCTTGGGGTTCCGGGCAAGCCTCTTATCCAGTGGGGCGCGCACCAGCCAGACTTCGTCCCAAAGGCCGTCGAAGATGGGTTTTTCCAGCGCTATGGCCGATTCGAAAAACACCGCAGGCCCTGCCTGTGCGGCCTTCCACGCCAGAAAGTCCTTCAGTACCTCCGGGTAGACCACCGCTTCCAGGGCCTCCCTTTTGGCGGGATCTTCGAAAATGACCGCAATCTGCGAAAACGGCACGCCTATGGCTTCTTCCACCCTGCTTTTTAGCCCAGGGACGCTGTCGTACAGGGCTTTGGTGCGGGAGTCGCTGTCGTATACGGGCAGGCCTTTCGAGGCCAGATGCCTGCATACTTCCGACTTTCCGGAAGCGATTCCGCCGGTGACGAGTATCGTTTTCATAGCTTCTCCACGCATTCTGCGACCGCCGGCTGCATGCTGCAGCTGATCACTCCCCCGGGAGTGTCGCAGTGCACTACACAGCGGCCGGTAAGCGAGCCGGCGAATTCCCGGTAATCCACATAGCAGACCGCCGATGCGAGGGGATCCGCAACAACCGGAAACACGCAGCGGAAGCTCGCCTTCACCCTGTTCGGATAGATGCTGAGTTCCCTGCCCGGAGGCACTCCGCGCGCCACTACCGGCAGTTCGCCTTCTATCTCCACGAAACGGCTGACTTCCAGCGACCAGGACACCGCCTCGTCCGAAAGTCTCAGTCCTTCAGGCACTTCCAGCGCGACTTCACCGTGCTGGCTGCTGCGGATGTCGCTGCGTTCGATCGTACGCGTACCCACCGATTCGAGCCCTGCCAGCAGGTCCGCCGGTCCGTAGACCAGCACCGAATCCGGCGTCACTACGAAATCCCCGTTCTGCATATACTGGGACCGGAAGCTCATCAGGCTGTTCACCCGAACGGGCAGTTTCTTGTTGAGCTCGCGGATGAAGCGGAAGCGCAGCTTGTCGAAGAGGAAGGATTCCACGCTCGTACCGGCTCCAAAGATGTCGTTCACATATCGGTAGAGCTGGGCGGAACCTATGCTGAAATAGTCGCCCTCCTCCTGTTCGAAGTCATCGGAGTCGAAGCGCACCCGGACCGCATCCTTCTTCCTCTCCAAATACAGGAGACGGAATCCGGAGGCCTTGCAGCGCGCCGTGAGCGACACCGCATCGCTCGAGGCGGCAGCCCTCCCGGCGATGTTGCTCTCCGCTACGACCTGCACGGTGACCACATCCGTCTGCATGTGCGACAGATTATGTATCAGCCAGATACCGGCCGACAGCGCGAGGCATCCCGCGAAGTACTGCCAGTTTTTCACGCTGCGCTATTTCTGCTGCGCCTGGTCGTTCGAGGCCTGTGCGTCGGTGGAGTAGTCGCGGACGATGCTGTTCTTGTCGACGCGGAGCTTCACTTCGCCGTCCACCTTGATGAGCACGCTGCGTTCCTGAATCTCGGCCACGGTGCCGTAGATACCGCCTGCGGTAACCACCTTGTCGCCTTTCTTGAGCTCGTTGCGGAACTTTTCGAGTTCTTTCTGCTGCTTGCGCTGAGGGCGGATCATAAAGAACCACATGACTCCGAAGAGCAGGAGTATCATGATCCAGAAACTTGCGCCGCCGCCTGCTGCGGGCTGCTGAGCGGCCTGAAGGAGGGTAATAAGAGTCATAATCCTTTATTTTTTAATTAGTTTGTCTAGTATTCCGTTTACGAACGCGCGGCTTTCCGGAGTGCTGTAGTACTTCGATATCTCCACGTACTCGTTGATGGTCACCTTGGGTGCGATGTTGTCGAAGGCTTCCGCCTCCGCCAGGCCGCAGACTATAAGTGCGAGGTCGGTGCTGCAGATGCGGCTGCGGTCCCATTTGGGAGTCACCTCCGATATCTGCTTGATATAGCGGTCGTAGCCCGTGTATGCGCTGCGCAGGAGCTTCACCACGAAGGCCTTGTCGCTCTCCTTGGAGCCGCTTGCATCCATGTCGCTCATGAAGAGCGGCGGCAGATTCCAGGGCCTGCCCTTGCCGAGACTTTCCATGGTGCGGCAGCACCAGGTCAGGGCATAGGCGAGGTCGTCGTTCCACCAGATGGAAAGGTCCTCGAGTATCTCCTCAAGTTCCTTGCTGTCTTCGTATTCTTCCTCGAAGATGCATTCCCAGAGTTTTGCGTCTTCCTTGAGGCTGTTGGGGCCGGACTCGAGGTATTCCTTATAATAGTCCTTGGAGCGTATGGAATCGTAGAGGTGTCGCACCAGCACGTCGTACTGCTCCCAGTCGAATTTCTTTTTCTGGATCAGTTTCTGGAAATCGGGATCCTCTTCCATCTTGGGGGCGATGAGGTTGTCGGCGAACTTGAAGTTCGGGTGAAGTTCCTCCTCGGTGGGATTGAACTTGGCCCTGGCGGCCTCCAGACGCGCCCTGGACTCCCTTGTGACGGGGCCTATGCTGCAAAGTAGAAAGAGGTAGAGGTCCCTCGTGGATTCGAGGGATCGGTCCAACTGGGCCTCAAGTTCCTTGAGTGTCGCAGACTGGTTTTCCGTGAAACTGTATATGGCCTTGAAGGCCTTTATACGTAGGATTCTGCGGTTAAGCATCTTTTTCAAACAAAAATAATGTGCAAATATAGCATCTAATCCTTAAAAAATTCTAATTTTGCAGAAACAAATTTAAATAATCAGATTATGTACAGAGAGGACAGAGATCAGTTTGGTTACCAGGATCGAAATGCGGAAGATGTTTACTCCAAGCCTGTAAGAGCCGGTAAACGTACATACTTCTTCGACGTGAAGTCCACCAGAGGCCAGAACGACTTTTACCTGACCATTACAGAAAGCAAGCGTCGCAACAATCCCGACGGGACTTTCACCTACGACAAACACAAGATTTTCCTTTACAAGGAGGATTTCGAAAAATTCAAGGAAGGGCTCGACGAGGTGATCAAGTATATCACCGACAATTGCTTCGGCGGCAGCATTCCAGTTCGCGAAACACCGGAACCTGAACAGGGGCCCGAACAGGAAGGATACTTTTAATGGCATCCATCCTGCTGAAAAGCATAACCGTCGGCGGTGAGAGGAAAGACATCCTCATCGCCGGCAGCCGTATCGTCAAGATAGCCCCCGAAGGCTCCTGCATCGACTGGGACCTTGCCGGGGACGTAGAAGTGATGGAGTGCAGCGGCAAGTGGGCCCTGCCCGGATTCATCAACATGCACACCCACGCCGGAATGGCGCTGATGCGCGGAATCGGCGAGGACATGATATTCCAGGACTGGCTGAAGAAAATCTGGGCCATCGAGGCCGGATTCGACTACGACTACGTCTACTGGAGCGCAAAGGTCGCCTGCATCGAGATGATTCGCACAGGCACCACCACCTTCAACGACCAGTACTGGTTCTTCCAAGCCTGTCAGAAGGCTGCTTCCGAGATGGGTATACGCCCCGCCGTCGGCTACGACATTATCGACCACGGAGACCTGGAGGAGGCACGGCGCCAGATGGACCAGTGCGAGCGCAAGTACGAGGAAGTCAAGGACTTGTGGCAGAAGGACGGAGCCATCTACGAGCTCGCTTTCCATGCCATCTATTCCGTCAGCGAGCCCATGATGATTTGGGCCGCGGACTTCGCGCGCAAGCACGACATTCCCCTTCACATCCACCTCTGCGAAACCCGCAGGGAGGTGGAGGACTGCAAGGCCGCCCATGGCGGGCTGACGCCTGTGGAGTACCTCGACGCCATCGGCGTTCTTGGGCCCAATCTGCTCGCAGCCCACTGCCTGTGGCTTTCGGAACACGACATCGAGCTGCTCGCGCGCCACGGCGTGCACTGCATACACAACATCAACTCCAACACCAAGCTTTCCTCCGGCTACAAGTTCCTCTACAACGAACTGCGTGATGCCGGGGTGAACGTTTGCATAGGCACGGACGGATGCGCTTCTTCCAACAATCTCGACATCCTCGAGGCGATGAAGACCTCCGCCCTGTTCCAGAAAGCCTGGAGAAATGACCCGAAGGCCCTGCCGCTCCCGGAACTGCTGGACATGGCTACCATCAACGGCGCCAAGGCCCTGCGGCTGGACAGCGGCCGCCTGGAAGAAGGCGCCCTGGCGGACATCTCCATCGTGGAGACCGACAGCGCCTACTTCCTCTCCCCCGGCCCCTTCCTCGCGAACCTCGTCTACTCGGCACACTCCGACTGCATCGACTCCGTCATCGCCGGAGGCAAGTTCGTGATGCGGGGCCGCGAGATTGCCGGCGAGCGGGAGATTCTGCACGAAGCCCGGCAGGCCCTGAGCAAAATCAAATGACATTATGGACGAAAGAATAAACAAGATCAACACTGCGGCCGAATTCATCGAGTCGCGTCTCGAAGGGCGCAAACCCGTCGCTGCCATCATCCTCGGCAGCGGCCTCGGCAAACTCGCCGAAATCATAGAAGACCGCATCACCATCCCCTACACCGAAATTCCCTGCTTCCCCGTTTCCACCGTAATCGGGCACAAAGGCAATTTCATCTGCGGATTCCTGGGGGGCAAGTGCGTGCTCGCCATGCAGGGCCGTTTCCATTATTACGAGGGCTACGACATGGCCACCCTCACCCTCCCCGTGCGCGTGATGTGCAAGTTGGGAGTCAAGTTCCTGCTGGTTTCCAACGCCGCGGGGGCGCTGAATCCGGAATTCAAGGTAGGAGATACCGTAATAATCCGCGACCATATCAACTTCATGCCCAATCCGCTGATCGGGGCCAACATGGATGACTTCGGCCCCCGTTTCCCCGACATGACATGCGCATACGACCTCGAGCTTCAGGCGAAGGCCGTGGAAATCGCAGCGTCGCTGGGATTCAGCCTTCACAAGGGCATCTACTTCGGAGGATCCGGACCCACCTATGAGACTCCGGCAGAAGTGCGCTTCTTCCGCGCTTCCGGCGCCGACCTCGTGGGCATGTCCACAGTTCCCGAAGTGATCGTGGCGCGCCACTGCGGCATGCGCGTGTTCGGAATGTCGGTTGTCACCAATGTCTGCAACACCCAGAATGTCGAGCGCAACTTCAACGACGGAGAAGATGTCGTGCAGCAGGCGGATGCAGCCACCGCAAAGATGATTCCGCTGTTCACCAAACTGATCGAGAGCCTGTAGGATGGACAAGAGGGCAGAGATTATCGAGGAAGCGTCTGCGTTCCTCGATTCGTGGCTGGACGGACGCAAGCCGGTAGTCGGCATCATCCTGGGCAGCGGGCTCGGGGAACTTGCCAACGAGATTGAAGACCAGATTGTCGTACCCTACGTGATGGTGCCCGGTTTCCCGGCCGCCACCGCAGTCGGGCACAAGGGGAATTTCATCTGCGGCAGCCTGGGCGGCAAGTGCGTCCTCGCAATGCAGGGCCGATATCACTATTACGAAGGATACGGGATGGATACGGTCGTACTCCCCGTCCGCGTTATGATCAAGCTGGGAATCAAGTATCTGCTTGTTTCCAATGCCGCAGGCGCCATGAACAAGAGCTATGCAATCGGCGACCTTATGCTCATACGGGACCATATCAACCTCCTCCCGAATCCCCTCATCGGGCCCAATCTGGACGAGTTCGGGCCGCGATTCCCTGATATGACCTGCGCATACGACCTTGAGCTTCAGGAGCGCATGCTCGACATCGCCTCCCGCCAGGGAGTGAAACTGCAGCGCGGCATATATGTTTCCTGCACCGGTCCCTGCTATGAGACCCCTGCGGAATATGCATTCTACCGTTCCATCGGCGGCGACGACGTAGGCATGTCCGTGACTCCCGAAGTGATAGTCGCCCGCCACGCAGGCGTCCGCGTCCTGGGCATGTCGGTAATCACCGACGTCGCCCACGAGTCCGGCGACGACTACGTCACCGACGAAAACGAAATCGTCCGCCAGGCCGACCTCGCATCCCGAAAGATGACCGGCCTTTTCCGCGAACTGGTAGCAGGGCTTTGATTTGCTCGCTGCATGGATTAGGTTTTCGCGGCGTGCCACGTAACTGTTTATCCACCAGCGCATTACGCAAAATAGCCTGCTTGGTTTCAAGCAGGCTATTATAAGTATCTAGCAGTGTATCAGCAAGTTAGATATCACGGTCAAGAAAGTCGATGAAACCGGGGATCGAAAGATCGTAGCCGCGGGGGCCGGCGAGGATATTGCCGGCAGCATCCAGGATGAAATAATTGGGCTGGGCATTCACGCCGAAACGGCTGCGGGCGATGTAGCTGTTCACTCGCCCCACATCCTTCAGCGTCTTTCCTTCCGGAGTGGTAAGCCACTGATCTTCGGGAAGTTTCTGTTTATCATCAGTATAAAGCGCTACCAGCACGAAGTCGTCGCGCAAACGCTGCAGCACCTGAGGATCGGACCACACCCTCGCTTCCATCTCCCGGCAGTTTACGCATCCATGCCCGGTGATATCTACGAAAACCCGCTTCCCCGTCGCCTTCGCCGCTACAAGTGCGTCGTCGATATTGTCATAGCCGATCAATCCGTGGGGCAGTTTAAGCTGAGGCGGTAATATATCCGCTCCGGACGCCCTATCCGCCCACGGATGAAGTGGGAGGGGCCCATCGCTCGCGATGGGAGGGGCCGTCAGGCCGGCTTGAGGAGCGGTTATATTGCCGGCCGAAGAAGAGTCAGCCGCAGCAGAATTAAGAACAAAATCCTGTGTCTCCAGCGGAGGAAGATAACCCGAAAGCCCCTTGAGAGGCGCACCAAACATGCCGGGAATCATATAGACCACGAAGGCGAAATCCACGATGGCGAGCGCCAGGCGGCCGACACCTATGTGCTTCACCTCATCGTCGTACTTGAAACGCAGTTTGCCAAGCAGATAGAAACCCAGCAGAGTAAAGCATACGATCCAGATTGCAAGATAAATCTCGCGGTCCAGTATGCCCCAGTGATAGGTCTGGTCCGCCACGCTCAGGAACTTGAACCCGAGCGCCACCTCGATGAAACCGAGAACCACCTTGACGCTGTTCAGCCATCCGCCGCTCTTTGGAAGATTCTTAAGCAGCGACGGGAAGAGAGCCAGTAGGGTGAAGGGCAGCGCGAAAGCCAGGCTGAACGCCAGCATGGTGACCATAGGCGTCCAGAACTCGCCGGAGGTCGATTTGATCAGCACCGTACCCACGATAGGTCCCGTGCAGGAGAAGGATACCAGCACGAGCGTCAGAGCCATGAAAAACACGCCTGCAAGCCCGCCTTTATCTGATTTCTTGTCAGAGGAGTTCACCAGCTTCGAGGGCATCGTGATCTCGAAGGCCCCGAAGAAGGATGCGGCGAAGATCATGAAGACCACGAAGAAGATTATATTCGGAAGCCAGTGTGTCGCGAGCCAGTTGAAGATGTCGGCCGTGACCGCCGATCCGCCGAAAATCCACGTAAGGCCTATTATCACCGAAATCGGCACGGTGTAAAGCAGGACGATGAACAGGCCGTACATCAGGGCCTTGAATCGGCCCTGTGCCGGATTCGAACCGCCTTTTACGAAGAAGGAGACGGTCATCGGCACCATAGGGAAGACGCAGGGAGTCAGCAGCATCGCGAATCCCCACAGTATCGCCTCCAGGATCAGACCCCACACTCCCCTGCCCTTCGACTGAATCGGCCCGTCAGAGGATTCTCCATCCGGAAGGAGGTTGTTCCCCTTCGGACTGGATGGAGATACTACCGAAGTGGCAGAATCGTATGCCGGAGCGTTTTCAGCGGAGGATGCCGCTTTCTGCACCGGGGCAGAACCTTCCGCAAGCGCAGAAGGGTGCAGGTCGAATTCCATCTCTTCCGGAGAATGGCAGGCTTCACCCACACAGGAAATCCACTGAAGGGTACCGTGAACTTCGTCGAGAGAAACCGCTGGAGTGCCGGTGAAGACGATGCGCGCAACACCGTCGTTGCCGACCACCACCTCGCTCTTCCACTCCACAGTGGTATCCGGCAGCCCCTGGGCACAAACAGGCAGCCCTGCAAAGAGAGCTGCCACAAATAGCGCCAATAAGCGTAGTTGGTTCATAAACAATTATTTAGCATAGGCAACCGAACGAGTCTCGCGGATCACGGTGATCTTCACCTGACCCGGATAGGTCATCTCGTCCTGGATTCGCTGAGCGATATCCGAAGAGAGACGTGCGGCATCATCGTCCGAGACCTGCTCGGCGCCGACGATGACACGGAGTTCGCGCCCTGCCTGGATGGCGTAGGACTTGGTCACGCCAGGATATGCGGCGGCAAGATCCTCCATGCCTTTCAGGCGCTTGATGTAGGACTCGATCACCTCGCGGCGGGCACCCGGACGCGCGCCGGAAATGGCGTCGGCGACAAGCACGATAGGAGAAATGGTGGAAGTCATCTCCATCTCCTCGTGGTGGGCGCCGATGGCGTTCACGATCTCCGGACGCTCCTTGTACTGCTCGGCAAGCTTGGCTCCGAGAAGTGCGTGAGGCAGGTCGGGATCCTCGTCGGAAACCTTGCCTATATCGTGCAGGAGGCCTGCACGCTTGGCAAGTTTGGGATTCAGCCCGAGTTCGGAGGCCATCACGGCAGCGATATTCGCAACTTCGCGGGAGTGCTGCAGCAGGTTCTGGCCGTAGGAAGAACGGTACTTCATACGTCCTATAAGCTTGACAAGCTCGATGTTGAGTCCGTGGATGCCCATGTCGATGCAGGTGCGCTTGCCGGTCTCGAGAATCTCGTCCTCAAGCTGCTTGCTGACCTTTGCCACGACCTCCTCGATACGTGCAGGATGGATGCGGCCGTCCACTACCAGCTGATGCAGGGCGAGACGGGCGACCTCGCGGCGGACAGGGTCGAAGGCGGACAGCATGATCGCATCCGGAGTGTCATCCACCACGATCTCGACTCCGGTGGCAGCCTCGAGGGCGCGGATATTGCGGCCTTCGCGGCCGATGATGCGTCCCTTCACCTCGTCGTTGTCTATGGGGAAGGTGGTGACTGCATTCTCGATGGCAGTCTCTGTGGCGGTACGCTGTATAGTGTTGATCACTATGCGTTTAGCTTCCTTCGCAGCATTCAGGCGGGCGTCGTCCATCGTGTCGTTGATGTAGGCCTGGGCCTCGGTGCGTGCCTCCGCCTTCAGGTTTTCCACAAGCATGTTCTTGGCCTCGGCCGCGGTCATCCCGGCTATGGTCTCAAGCTGCTTGTTGACCTGTGCGGTAAGGCGGTCGCATTCTTCCTGCCTGCGCTCCAGATTCTCCATCTGGGCGCGCACCTGACCGCGGGCGCTGTCGATTTCGTGCTGCTTGCGGCCGAGTTCGCTGGCCTGCTGACCGAGTTGCGACTCCTTGTTGTGCACGGCGTTTTCACGCTCCTGCAACTGCTTGTTCTTATTGCTGATATAGTCTTCGTGTTCGCTCTTTAGCTGGAGGAACTTCTCTTTCGCCTGCAGAATCTTCTGCTGCTTGATCTGCTCTGCTTCGAGTTCCGCCTTCTGGATGATGGCTTCGCCACGCCCCTTCACCGAGGCTTTGTGGACGAGTATGTAAACGGCCAGGGCCACTATGGCGCCTGCTAATGCCGACAATAGGTATAACAACATATATATAGTGTTTTAGTATGTCAAACAAAACAGCATCCGCATTCAACATGCAGATGCTGTATGAAAAACCGTCAGTCCATAGCAGAAAATAATTTCTGTAAGATTTGGGCTCCGGTCCGTATCTGGCTTCCTGTCAGGCAGGCCTGCCATCCTCGGCACGAGTACACCCGGTTCCGTGGAACTTGTTTTGTTTCAGCAAGGACGGACTAACGGTCGGCTTCTGTTTTTTTCAGATACTCGGAAAGATCGCCGGCCAGCTTCGCGCCTTCGGCAGTGAGTTGATTGCATTTCTTGATGGCGTCGTACTTGTAAACGGTCTGCGTCAAAGTAACGAAAAGCAGGATTTCAACCAGGTCCTTGTCCGGATACTTTGCCGTGTAGCGGTCCAGCATCCTGTTGATGTCATCCGCCGCTTGGCGCATCGACTGCTCCATGTCGGCAGAATTCGCCTTGAGTTGAAACGGCCTTCCAGCTATGAGCAGGTTCACTTTCTGTTCCATATCAAGCTTCAAGCAATTCTATACACTTGTCAATTTCCGCAATCAGTTTGGTCAAGCGGCGCTTGGCTTCGGGGTTCCCGCCCTCTGCGGCAAACGCACTTGTAAGCCTCTGATTGTCTATCTGTCTGTTCAAATCAGCAATCTGCTTTTTGCAGGATTCCAACTCGCCTTTGCTCGCTGCCAGAAGTTCCTCGGCATCCGCGGCGCGCTTCTTTTCACCTTCATACAGGGCGATCAGACGGTTTACGTATGTGCGGACATCTTCGAGCATAAACAAAGGTTCTTGGACCTACAGAGTACAAAAATAGTAAAAAAACGCAAAATGCGTCAGTTTTATCCAAATTTTCAAGCCTTTTCCGCAGGAATGCTGACCTTGCGATAGCGCTTCTGGCGCTTTTTCCAGCGCTCCTTGGCATATTCCTGCATGTCGCTCACCTCATCCATTTCGTCCATTATCTCCAGTCCGAAAATGGTTTCAATGATATCTTCCAGGGTCAAGATCCCCTCGAAGCAGCCATAGTCGTCTATGATTAGGGCCATCTGCTCGCGGCTCTTAAGGAGCTTCTCCCAGATGTCCGCCAGCGAAGTCTCTTCGTTGAAGAAGGAGATGTCCCTGCGGAGGTCCTTGAGTTTCTTGCTGAACTTGTCCTCCGCCAGATCCTCCAGGGCATCGTCGCGGAGGATATATCCGGTGATGTATTCAGGGCTCTCGGCATAGACGGGGATACGGGAGTGATGCTCGAACTCGTCGGCCTCGAAATACTCCTTGAGCGTCATCGACTCGGGTGCGACGGAGCACACCACGCGTGGCGTCATCGCCTCGTAAGCCTTGACGTTGTCGAGCTTGATGATATTCTGGATGACTTTGTTCTCGCTGCGGTCGATGACCCCCTCTTCCTCTCCCACGTTTGCAAGGGCAGAAACTTCCTCGCGGCTGACCGAGGCTTCTTCTTCGTCTCCGGCGAAACGGCTGCCCACGAAGCGCATCAGTTCGACGAACGGGTACATAACGACCTGCAGTATGGAGATGCCCCTGGTGGTAAAGCCCATCAGGCTGCGGTATTTGCTGGTGCCTATGGTCTTGGGAATGATCTCGGAGCAGACGAGGATGAGGATGGTGGTGAGTGCGGACATCCATCCCACCCAGTAACTGCCGAAGGCCTTTGCCGTCAGCACGCCCACGAGCGATGCGCCGAAGGTGTTGGCGATGGTGTTCATCGCCAGGATGGCGGCTATGGGACGGTCTATGTCCGTCTTGTATTTCTTGAAAAGAGTTGCCGGCTTGTATCCTTCTTCTTCACGCATGATGATGTAGGAAAGAGGTGTGGACATCAGCACGGACTCGAGGATTGAGCACAGAAACGAAATCCCGACCGTCAGGAAGAGGTCGAGAAGCAATAGGAAAATGATAGTTGCCTGTGTCATAAATATCTTTCAAAGATAGCAATATTTTTTCACATAAGCACAAGACTGCCCTGCATCCGCGATATTCACGGATGCTCCGGGAACGTTGGGCGGGCGGCTGTTATTTCATTTCACGGCCGTGCTGGCACTCACGCTGCCACTCGCTCGGGGTGTATCCGTACATTTCCTTGAACTGGCGGCGGAAGTTGCACTTGTCCATTATTCCGACACGGTTTGCAACCTGGATGAGCTTCATCCAGGGATTCTCGTTGATCAGACGCCTGGCCTCCTCGAGGCGAAGGCGCTTTCGGACAGTGGAGAAACGGCTTCCCACTACGGTCGAAAAGAAGTAGGACAGTTCCTCTTCGGAAACCCCGAATTCTTCGGCGATGGACGCGAGAGGAGCATCTGGCCTGCAGAACTTCTTCTCCGCTACCCACAGGTTGAATTTCCTTGCGATCCTCTGGTTTACCATGCGCTGGGACGGCTCCGAATTGCCGGAGTAGAAATGAACGAGCAACTCGATCATTTTCGAAAGAATTTTTTTCATAAGTTTTTAGTGTTGGTTAATGTATTCGCGAGATTCGCAAATTTTGAGTATTTTTGTACCCGTTATGTTCGAAAATTTATCCGAAAGGCTTGAAAAGTCCTTCAAAATCCTGAAGGGAGAAGGCAAAATAACTGAAGTAAACGTCGCTGAAACGCTCAAGGACGTCCGCAGGGCGCTCCTGGATGCCGACGTAAACTATAAAGTGGCGAAGGAATTCTGCGAGAAGGTGAAGACCAAGGCCATAGGCACTGGAGTGCTGACCGCGGTCAAGCCGCAGCAGATGATGGTCAAGATTGTCCACGACGAACTGGCCGATTTCATGGGCAGCGACGCCTCCGAAATCAACGTCAAGGGCAACCCTGCCGTAGTGCTGGTCGCCGGCCTGAACGGTTCCGGAAAGACCACGTTCAGCGGCAAGCTCGCCCTCTGGCTGAAGCGCAAGGGCGTAAAGGTGATGCTTGCGGCCTGCGACACCTTCCGTCCCGCCGCCATCGACCAGTTGAAGACCCTGGCGGAGCAGATCCAGGTGCCGGTGTTCTCCATCGAAGGAGAGAAGGACCCCGTGAAGGTGGCGAAAGCCGCCATCTCCCAGGGCGGCCAGCAGGGATACAGCGTGATCATCGTCGATACCGCCGGCCGCCTCAGCGTCGACCAGGAGCTGATGGACGAGATCCGCACAATGAACGAGGCCGTCAAACCTTCCGAGAGCCTTTTCGTGGTGGATGCCATGACGGGACAGGATGCAGTCGCATCGGCCCTCGCCTTCAACGATGCCATCGACTATGACGGAGTTGTGCTGACAAAGCTCGACGGCGACACCCGCGGCGGTGCGGCCCTTTCCATCAAGGCGGTCACCGGCAAACCCATCAAGTTCGTGTCGACAGGCGAGAAGATGGAGGCCCTGGACCTCTTCTACCCCGCCCGAATCGCGGACCGCATCCTGGGAATGGGCGACGTCGTTTCACTCGTCGAGAAGGCGCAGCAGGCAGTCGACGAGAAAGAATTGCGCGAAACCCGCAAGAAACTCGCCAAGAACCAGTTCAACCTGAACGACTTCTACAATCAGATACAGCAGGTCCGCAAGATGGGAGACATCAAGGACCTGGCGTCGATGATCCCCGGCATGGGCAAGGCGATGAAGGATATCGACATCGACAACGACAAGGCCTTCAAGAGCACCGAGGCCATCTATCACTCGATGACGCCCTACGAGCGCGAGCATCCCGAAGCCATAAACGGAAGCCGCCGCCGCAGAATAGCTGCCGGCAGCGGTACTTCGGTGGAGGATGTCAACAAACTGCTCAAGCAGTTCGAAGGATCCCGCAAGATGATGAAGATGGCCGTGGACGGATCCCTCGCCCAGCGGCTCAAGAATTTCCGGGGCTAGAACAGCAGTTCCAGATCGCGTGCGATCCCCTTGGATGCGATGTCCTCGGGGACGAATTTCCATGCCCCGTTGCGGGAGGCGTCATAGACGGCGCTGCCGTCGATCAGGCCATACTCGTTGATGAAATCGTAGAGCAGCTCGCGGATTTCGGGATAGCGGTGGATGATGCGTTTCTCGAGTTCGTCTTCCGGAATGCCGGCGCCCTTCGTGAGCATTCCGCCCGCACCGCTGGCGCGGTATGAGGTCATAGCAACGATATACTCGGCGTCAGGGTCGAAGGCGCTGCCATCGGCCATGCTGGAGATAGTTATCCTCTCCCCTACAGGCCTGGTGACGTCCACGGTATAGTTGATGCCAGCGGCAGAATCGAAATTGTACGACCTGCCGACGAAAGACCATCCTGTCTGGTTGTTGCGCGGGTCGTTGCGCTCCACTATGCGAAGGATATGCCCGTCCCCGGGTTCAGCCAGCCATCTCGAATACGAATACTCCAGGTATCCCTTTATCTCACGGCCGGTAAGGCGCAAGGTATAGAGCTGGTTTTCAAAGGGATAGATAGTAAACAGATCGTTGTAGATCAAGATCCCGGCGCGTATGGTGCCGTTGTAAGTGAGGGGCGCCGCAAAAGAAATCTGCGCGTTTCCGCCCTTGAGCGAAACCGTGTGGATCAGGTTCACATAGTCGCACATTCCGCTGTAGGCGTCGCGGGTGCGAAGGTCCATGGCAAGAGCGCCTATCTCCTTGTTGGAGAACTCCTTGACTGCGAGATAATCGCTGCGGAAGGCCTCGCGCATCGCAGCGTCGGTCCTGCGTTTGTCAACGGGAATCAGGCCGGAACTGATGGTCTTGGATGCCACCTTGCCGTTCTTGATCTCCACTGAAAGTTCTCCGTGGCCGAGGAACTTGGCGCGGTTGCCGGTATTGATAATGGCAATGTCGCCGTTGCTTTCCGTGAACTCACGGTGATCGTGCGAGCATACCACGAAGTCTACGCCTTTCAGGGTATTGAAGAGGTCCAGCCCCTGGGCTTCAAGTACCTTCCCGTTGCCGTCGCCGGTTGCCGAGTGCACCGAAACTATCACCACCTGCGGCTTTTCCTTGGCGGTGATGCGGTCGACATCTTCCTGCACTTTGGGAATAAGGCTCTCGAAATGCATGCCGCTCCAAAGGCTCTCGTCCATCCAGGCCGGATTGTTGGCATTGGTGTAACCGAGAACCAGAACCTTGAGGCCGGTGCGCCTGAATGTCTTGTAGAGCTGGAAATAGGGCTTGCCGTTGTCGTTGCGTATGGCATTTCCTCCGAGGAAGGGAATGCCGTGGCGATTCAGTTCCCTGGCAACCTTGTCGTAGACTGCATGTCCCGTTTCCACATCGTGGTTGCCGACCGTGATTGCATCGTACTTCATGTAGGACACAAGCCGGCTGAAGAGGTGCTCGGACTTGGTGTCCACATAGTTATAGTAATAGCTGGCGTTGTCGCCCTGCAGGCAGTCGCCGGCATCTATAAGCATCACGTTTTCCGCCCCGTCGGCGGTCCGGATGCTGTCTACATAATAATTTACCGCCATCAGGCTCTGCCTGGTGCCTTTCTGCACATAAGTGGAATCGAACCACCGGCCGTGCACATCGTTGGTGGTAAGCAGATGCAGAGTATGAATCCCGTCCCTGGGGCCGCAGGAGGCCAGGACAAGGACGGTTGCAACATATAATATCTTTTTCATGATCATCATTTTTCGAAGACTATCACAAACCCGCCGCCGGGGGCGAGAGGAATTGTCACGGGGCCTTTGTCTTTGGTAATACTGTTGAAAAAGCCGAGGACATAGTCTGAGCCTACGGTATCGGCATTCTTGCCGTCCATGAAGATTTTCCATTTCCAGTTGCCCTCGGGAAGGAAGGAGGTGTCGACAGCCAGATCACGTGCCTCCCAGTTGGTAAGCCCTCCGACATAGTACTTTCCATCCTTTTCGCGCATGGTCACGACGTACTCCCCTATCTTTGCGGAAAGGATCTCGGTACGGTCGAAGACGGTCGGGATGGAAGCTATCCAGCGGGTGGTCTCATCTTCTTTCAGATAGTCCGAAGGAGAGTCGCAGAGCATGGCGAAAGGCTCGTCGAACACTACATAGCAAGCGAGCTGATGGGCCCTGGTCCCCTGGCTCATGGGCCTTTCGTTGACTGTGCGATACTCCTTTTTAGACGCATTGCGCAGGGCCCCCGGCGTGTAATCCATCGCACCGGCAGCCTGACGGATGAACGGGAGAATCACATCGTTGCGTGGCATGTCGAAGTCGGAACCCGCCCACTTCAGGTTTTCGAGGCCGGCAACCCCTTCGAAATTAAGCACATTGGGCCATGTCCTGTTGAGTCCTACGGGTTTGAAATGCCCGTGGAAATCCAAAATCAAATGGTACTTCGCAGCCTCTTCCGCATACATGTTGATGCGGCTTACCATGGCAGCTTCCTGAGAGTCGAAGAAGTCGATCTTGAAACCGGCCACGCCCATTTTGGAATAATGCTCGAAAGCCTTGGCAGGCCTGAGCCCCAGCACACCCTTCGATACCCAGAGAATCACCTTGACCCCCTTCTCCGCGGCATAATCGCAGATTTTCCTGATGTCAAGCCCGTCGATGGGGTTGAAGATATTCTTGTTCCTGTACCAGCCGTCGTCTATCAGTATGTACTCTATGCCGTATTTCGCGGCGAAGTCTATGTCGTAGAGGTAGGTCTCGGTATTGATTCCGGCCTTGAAATCGACTCCGTGGCGGCGTATGGCATTCCACCAGTCCCAGGTAGACTTGCCCGGCTTGATCCAGGAGATGTCGTCGAGTTTGCACGGCGTCGCAAGCTGGTAGACCATGTTGTTCACGGCAAGTCCCTTTTCATCTTCGGCGTATGCCACTATGCGCCAGGGGTATGTGCGTGTGCCTTCGACGACGTTCAGATAGTCGAGATACTTTCCATCCTGCACCTGCGTGTTGTTCGGGTACGGAGGGAATTCCGCCTCGAAGCCCCTGTCAGTCGTTCGGAGGAACATCCCTGGATAGGCCCACAGGTCGGATTCGGTAAGGAGAAGGCGTCCGGCATCGCCAAGGTCGACGTATACGGGCATAAAGGCCAGCCTTCCGTCCGCCTTGGATGCGTCTCCGGCATTCACCTCATCGTAGAGGCTCTCGAAAGAAGTGCGGTATCTGTCATTTTTGGATATGCGGGCATAAGGTACCAGCATTCCGTATGGCTTGCAGAAATTGAACTCCGCCTTTTCGCCCAGGACCTTCCGCTCCCCCTGCATGGAGGTGGCGAAACGGTAGGCCACTCCGTCGTCGTAGGCCCTGAGTTCAAGGGACCATCCTCCTTTCATCTTGAGAGTCAGAGCATTGTATTTTGTATCGAACTCTGCCTGACGGTAGAAAGGAGCCACTATGTGTTCGCTCCTGCTCTGCCTGGTCTGCTTCAGCACCTTGGCACCCTGCCCGAGGATGATCCCCTCGAATTCGAGGGCCAGGTCGTTGTCATCCAGAACTTTTTCGCCTCCCACTTCCAGCGACCAAGTGCAACGGTCTCCTACGGAAACGCCAAGAGCGAGTCTGCCGGAAGGGCTTGAAACCTTGTAAACTTTTGCCTGAAGTGGCATTGCCACCATAAGAATGGCAAGAATCAGAATGTGGTTAGTCTTGATCATAAGTGTACAAATATAGCAAAAGAGTGCTATTTTTGCAATATGACAAAGACAGCGACAAAGGTGGAAATCCTGAAATTTCCCATAAAGATAAGCAAAGACGACAAAGTGACCGTGCTGGGCAGTTGCTTCGCCACCGAGATGGGAGCGCGCATGGCTGCAGCCGGATTCAAGGTCTGCACGAACCCATTCGGAACCGTCTACAACCCGGTTTCAGTGGCGAACTCCATCGCCCGCCTGGACCACTGCGTCCCGTTCCGCAGGGAAGAGTGCGTGGAGATGGGTGCAGGAGCCGGGAAGATATGCTCCTGGTGGCACCACACTTCTTTCGCCCGCCCCACGGCGGAGGAATTCCTCGTCGGTGCGAACGCCGCCCTGCAGAAGGCCTCAGCATGCTGGAAGGAGAGCGACAAGGTGATAATCACTTTCGGCACGGCAATGGTTTGGAAACTTGTCGCGAACGGCGAAGTGGTTTCGAACTGCCTGAAACGGCCTTCCCGCGAATTCTCGCACGAGATGCTGTCGGTGGACCAGGTCGCGGCCGTCCTGAGCCGCATGATCACCGCTCATCCCGACAAGGAATTCATCTTCACGGTGAGCCCCATCCGCCATATGGGAGAAGGCGCGCATCTGAATACCCTGAGCAAGTCGACGCTCCAACTCGGCCTGCAGGCTGCGCTGGAAGCTGCGGGCGGCAGGCGCGCAGCATACTTCCCCTCCTACGAGATAATGCTGGACGAACTCCGGGACTACCGCTGGTTCGCCGCCGACCTGGTGCATCCGACGGAAAAAGCCGCCGATCTGATTTTCGAAAGATTCTCGGAGGCAGTCCGATGACGAATAAAGCCCGACCGTCACGGCCGGGCTTTATTCGAGTATAGTTTAGTGTGCGAATAGTTTATTGTCAACTGTTTATGGCTAGTTAGAATAGTAACCTTATTATTTCGTCTTTATCTATATCCAAAAGCCGTGCCTTATTTGCAAAATTCGGCAAATCTTCTTTCAAAAATTTTTCTTTTGCCTCTTTGCGTATATTCTGAGCGGCATTTTCAGTCACAAAAAAACCTATCCCGCGCTTGTTGTAGATTACTCCACGGTCGGTGAGAGTCTCGTAAGTCCTGGCCACGGTATTGGGGTTCACCCCTATCTGGGCTCCGTACTCGCGCACCGACGGAATCCTGTCCTCCGCCTTCAGCTCCCCCTGGAGTATGCGGTCACAGATGCTGTCAGCTATCTGCAGGTATATTGGTCTGTTGCTGTCGAATTCCATTGCCTAGTGCTTTAAAGTTTTTATGCGGAAGTAGATTCCAAGGTCGAGCAGGGCGAATTCCACCACATAGAGCACATATAAGATCAGGTTCAGCGTGCGCATGAGCGAATCCTCGGAAAGGTCCTCCGGCTCGATGTTCAGTTCGAAATTGCCGCTGGCCGCAATGATTCCGCCGATCAGGGTAATCAGGATTCCGATTCCCATGGCGCTGAGGAAGGTGTATACGATCTTGTTCTTGCGGAAGAATATGGCTCCCAATGCGAAGAAGAGGATGTCGGCACACCAGCTCAGATATATAGCCGAATGACTGGCTATGGCCAACGTGGCATTTTCCGTGCGGAACTCCGCCAGAGCGGTATCCAATCCGTCGAAAATACTGGCGATCACGGGGCCGTCATAAGTGCCGGTAATGGATAGAAGGAGGTCGCACGCCGTTATTGCCGCAAGCCATGCCAGTGGCAGGACGACGCACAGCACCAACAGCATCGACAGGAATTTCTCGAATGCCGATGCCGGAAGGAGCAACCAGTTGGAGCCGGGGCGCTTGTCGGTCACCCTGCCATAAATCTGCACGGGGAAGAAAACCGTGGCGAGCAGGAAGGACAGGACGTACGCAGCGACTCCCGCCCCGTGACTCATGTAACCGAAATGGCCGTCGAATACAAGGCAGAACATTTCGTAGATGACGAAAAACCATACAGGCATGCATGCGATGGATATCATGCTGGCTCCGGCATTCTGCCAGGCTCCTATGAGGTCGTGACGCAGATAGCTGGTGAACCTCTTGAAATTGAATATGTTACTCATGGCTGAAAATTCCTTTTATGGTTTCTTTATGCTTGTGGACCGTATTGAAGAGAGCCTCGATATTGATTTTGCTTTCTTCGCCCGACGCGTTGGGGTACACCTGGATGAATCCTCCAGGGACCTGTTCGGAATAGAGGCTGTCCGGATTCAGGACAGTGCCGTAGTCGAAGTAGAGTTTTCCGGTGATTTCCTGTACGCTTGCGTTCAGCAGCACGTCTCTCTTGTCGAGAATGATGATGGGGTCGATGATGTTCTCGAGATCCTTGACCTGATGGGTGGATATCACGATGATGGAATCTTCGCGCGTGTAACCCATTATCGCCTTGCGGAACTGGGCCTTGGAAGGGATGTCGAGGCCGTTGGTGGGTTCGTCTAGATAGAGATTCTTGGTAGAGCATGCGAGTGCGAAGGATATCCAGGTCTTCTTGAGCTGGCCCGCGGACATCGCATTCATCTTCTGCCGGGGATCCATCTCGAAAATCGTCATTATCTCGATGAACTTGTCGAACGAGAATTCCGGCCAGAAGCGGCCGTTCTCCTTTGCGAATGCTTCTGCCCTGACGTTCACGGGAGCCACCTCGTCGGGAAGGTAGAACTGCGAGGCAAGGAACTCCGGATCGCGCTTGCAGGGATCGAAGCCGTCCACCTCGATGCGACCGGCCTGCACCTTCTTGAGGCCGCAGAGAAGGGTCAGGAGCGTGGTCTTCCCTACGCCGTTCTCTCCCAGCAGGCCGTAGATCTTTCCCTCCTCCAGATTGAGGGAAATCTTCTCCAGACACGGAACGTTGCCGTAGCTGAAATCGATATTGCCTATCTTTATCATAGTGTATTAGTTTAATAGTACACTGCAAATTTAGACATAATTATTTTATTTGCAAACGTTTTTTTATATTTGTGCTGATACATTTAATCAATATGAAGAGATTTCATCTGGGACTTCTGCCCCGCGTGCTTATTGCAATCGTTCTCGGCGTCCTTCTGGGACTTGTCGTACCCGACTGGTTCACCCGTGTATTCCTGACCTTCAACGGCATTTTTTCCCAATTGTTAGGATTCATGATTCCCCTGATCATAGTGGGTCTGGTGACTGCTGCTATAGGCGACCTGGGGCACGGGGCCGGCAAGATGCTGCTCGTGACAGTTCTGATCGCCTATCTCGACACAGTAATCGTGGCGCTGGGAGGTTTCGGAGTCGGGAGCGCCTTTTTCCCGGGGATTGTTGCGAAAGTTGGCAGCGCCGCCGACCTGACCGAAGCGGCCTCTCTCCAGCCCTTCTTCAGCATCTCCATTCCGGCTATGTTCGACGTGATGACCGCGCTGGTGTTCGCATTTGTCATGGGGCTGTGCATAGCCAACGCCGAAATGCCCGCGATGAAATCGTTTTTCGCGGAGTTCAAGACCTTCGTCGCCCGAGTGATAGAAAAACTGATAATTCCCCTTCTTCCTATATATATATTCGGCATCTTCCTCGACATGACCGCCACCGGCAAGGTGTTCAGCGTGCTCAAGGTATTCGCTATGATCATAGTAGTAATCTTCGTCCTGCATATACTCGTGCTCATCTACGAGTTCGCAATGGCCGGCCTCTTTACCAAGAGGAATCCCTTCAAGCTGCTGTGGAACATGCTCCCCGCCTACTTCACGGCGCTTGGCACCTCAAGCTCCGCAGCCACCATCCCCGTCACGCTCAAGCAGTGTGAAGCCAATGGGGTGAAGGAGGATGTGGCCGGATTCACCGTGCCGCTCTGCGCTACCATACACATGCCCGGTAGCGCCATGAAGATCACCTGCTGCGCCATCGCCGTGTGCCTGATGGCTGGAATGCCGGTGGAGTTCGGTAAGTTCCTGGAATTCATCCTCATGCTGGGTATCATGATGGTGGCGGCGCCCGGCGTGCCCGGCGGAGCCATCATGGCAGCTCTTGCGCCGCTCAGTTCAATCCTTGGCTTCGACGCCGAACAGCAGGCCCTCATGATTGCACTTTACATAGCCATGGACAGCTTCGGCACGGCATGCAACGTCACCGGCGACGGTGCCATCGCCCTCATCATCCAAAGGATTTTCAAAAAATAGCTCCTCGCCTCCGTGGCTGTATGCAAAAAGGGGCTTTTTGCATACAAATGGGCAAAAAAACAAGTATCGGTATGCAAAACAGGCGTTTTTGCATACCGATACTGATTTAAGATGCATGCAGCCTACTCTTCAGCGGGCTTCATTGTGGTGTAGACGTTGGTGACGTCTTCGTCGTCTTCCAGAAGGCCGATGAGTTTCTCGAGAGTTGAACGCTGCTCGGGAGTAACCTCCTTGAGTTCCACGTTCGGGATCTGCTCGAATCCACCGGATACCAGCTCGTAACCGTTATCCTCGATGTACTTCTGGATTGCCCCGTAGGAAGCATAGTCGCCGTAGATGACGACTTCCTTGCTCTCGTTGTCGTCCTTGTCCACCACGGTCTCCTCGAATACTTCTTCTGCGCCGTAGTCAATGAGTTCAAGTTCGAGTTCGTCGATGTCGAGGCCTTCCTTCTCCTTGATGCGGAAGACACATTTGTGGTCGAACATGAAGGCGACGCTGCCGCTGGTGCCAAGCGAGCCGCCGCACTTGTTGAAGTAGCTGCGGACGTTGGCGACAGTACGGGTATTGTTGTCGGTTGCAGTTTCTACGAGATAAGCGATGCCGAAAGGACCGTAGCCTTCGTAGATGACCTCCTTGAAGTCGCCCTGCTTGCTTTCGGTAGCCTTTTTGATTGCGCGTTCGATGTTCTCCTTGGGCATCTGCTCCGAACGGGCTTCTGCCATGAGGGCGCGCAGACGGGGGTTGCCGGTCACGTCGGGACCGCCCTGCTTGACTGCGATGGTGATTTCCTTTCCAAGTTTGGTGAAGGTGCGGGCCATGTGACCCCAACGCTTCAACTTGCGCTCTTTGCGGAATTCAAAAGCTCTTCCCATGACTTAATCCTCCACTGCTACGATGTAACGGTCGATGTCGTATGCCTCGATGCTCTGGGGATATTTGTCCTTGACGGTCCTGTAGCAGTCGAGGGCGGCAGCCTTGTCGCCGAGCTGCTCGAGTGCGAGGCCTTCCTTGACAAGATATGCAGCGGCATAGGGGTTGTCGGCAACTGCGACAGCCTTCTTGTATGCGGCGACTGCAGACTTGTAATCTTCGAGTCCTACATAAGCATCACCTTCGCATGCGAGGGCGCGGGCCTTGAGGATGTCTTCCTTGCCATTGTATTTCTTGAGATAGGAAATGGCGTTCTCGAAGTTTCCGAGCTGGAGTTCGCAGATTCCTGCATAGAGATAGACCGCCTTGCCGGCCTTGGTGCCGTAGCTGTCGATGATCTCTGCGAATCCGAGGACGTTGCCGTCTCCGTTGAGGGCGATTTCGTAGTTGCCCTGCTGGAAATTGGTCTCTGCGGGAAATGCCTGCTCCTGTGCTTCGGCGCACTTGGGCTGGTAGATGTATTTCTGGTAGCCGAGGACAGCGAGCCAGATTACCAGGACGGCAATCAGCACGCCCCAAATGACCTTCTTGTAATTCTCGTAAAACTGTTCGAATTTGGAAACGCGGGTTTCAACCTGTTCCTGACGAACATCTTCCTTGCTTTTGCTCTTGGTAGCCATATTGTAATTTGTTTGTATTTTTCTAATAGCCTGCAAAAATACAAATTTTCATAAATATTTACAATAATCTCAACCATTCATCCGTCCCGGACGAAGAACACTGTCAGACATAATGTGATGTCGAGCGGGAATGCCGACTGGCCGACGCCCCCGGCGGACAGCGGCCCTTTCCCGCGACTACTCCGGATTAAAAACTATTGATGCGCAGGACGCAGAAGGTCCAGGACGACCTTTACAGGATTGAACGTCTCCAGCGGAACCTCGACAAACAAAGTATTCCAGTCACTCATGGAACCGTTCCAGAGCCCTGGCAACTCCAGGGCCCTCAGTTCCCTCCCCTGGAAACTCTTCGAAGAGATGAATCCGGCATCGGGATCCACATAGTCCGGAAGATTGAACTTGCGGCCCTTATAGTCGCGCAGGCAGCATACGAGATCTACCGGATTGAAGTGCGTGGCCGATTTCAGCGCCGCGACGGCGGAAGGATCGTCAGGATTGATCTGCACGCTCTCGAGGATCTGGAGCGAAGTGCTTCCGTCCTTTCCGCGGATGATGAAGGGGCCGCCTCCGGGTTCGCCCTGATTCCTTACCATGCCACAGACGCGCACCGGGCGGTTGAGTTTTGCACGGACGAACTCGGGCAGCTCGGGATCGGAAACCGGCGGCAGTTCTATGCACAGGACATCGCGGAGGAAGGGAACAATCTCTTCTTTGCAGAGGTGCAGGGCCCTGGCAGCATCCGCAGCGTCAAGTTTTTCAAGGTATGAGAAGATGCGGTCGCGAAGCTGCAGGGCGCGGCCCATGAGCACCTTCTTGTACAGCGCGGTGGCAGGCAGGTAAGACTCCACGGCGACGTTGTCGATATTCTTGACGGATACGAGTTCCTCTTCCACCTCATTGAGATTATATATGAGTGCGCCGTGCCCGGCGGGGCGTCTGAGCACGCTGCCGTCGTCGCAGAGGAAAGGCTCGTTGTCCGGAGTGACGGCGATCGTGTCGGTATCTTTAGACTGATAGGTGAAGCGGATATTGTACCGCACGCCATAGCGCTTCTCGTACTTGTCTTTCACCTCCGCAAGGGCCTCTTCGAAGAGGCTGCGATGCTCCGGGGATATGGTGACCACGAGGTTCACGCTACCGTCGGCATTGCGCATGTACTCCTGTCCCTCGACGAGATGCTCGGCAAGTGCGGTGCGGACTTCATCGGCATAGCGGTGGAATTTCAGCACCCCCTTGGGCTTGCTGCCATAGCCGAGTCCGGCATCGGTGAGAAGCGCGGCTGCGGTGCGGGAACAGTCGGCATCGGAAGATGCGTCAGGCTCGCCGAAAACTGCCTTGTCGTAGAATGCGAACCTGCGTATGTTTTCAGTAAGGCGGCGTACGGAGTCGTTCGGCTTCTCCATCCCTGCGAAAATGTCCTTGAACATTCTCGAGGCCGCTCCCGAGGCCGGCACGAACTTGACGCGTCCGTCCACAGCGGCGCCTTCTGCGTATGCTATGCAGGCGTCCCTGGCGGCGGCGTCCAGCACCTCAATTCCCCTCCCGGGAGTCGCGGGAGCATCTATCTTCATCCAGGGAAAACCTTCCCTGAAATATTTCATCTGCTGTTCTATGGTCATATAGTCTGTGTTATATTGGTTAGTCTAAACGTAGAACTCGCGCCTGTATCTGTACTGCTGGCGCAGTTCGTCGAACTTGCCCGGATTCACCCGGAACATGAAGTCGTCGGTGAAAATCGGGTAGTTGTACTGGAAAACCGAGGTGATTTCCCCCTGCGTAAGCCCGGCGAGGTCCAGTTTCACCGCTTCCAGTTCTTCGAGTTCCGTCTTGGGGAAGAACTCGTAAAGGGGTTCTATCTTGAAATATCGCGCCACCGAACGGACCGCGGCTGCGGTGGCCCTCTGCTTGCCCTGATAAGAATAGCCCGCGATGTGCGGAGTGGCTATGGTCGCCTTGGAAATCAGCTCCCGGTTCACGTCTGGCTCATTGTTCCAGGTGTCGATGATGACCGGGCCGAGTTTGGGGAAGGCCGCCATGAGCGCGTCGTCGTCCACGACTTCGCCTCGGGCGGTGTTGATGAAGATCGCCCCGAATTTCATCTTGTCGAAGAAGGCGCCGTCAGCCATCCTCTGCGTAGAAGGAGTTAGCGGCATGCTCATGGAAACGATATCCGAGTTCTCCAGAAGGTAGTCCAGGCTGACGAACTGGTTCGGCCCCTCTTCCATCTCGCGGGGAGGGTCGTTGAGCAGGACCTTGAATCCGAGCGTGCGGGCCATCGCTTCCACCCTGGTGCCGACGTGCCCCGCACCGATGATGCCGAAGGTCGCTCCGGAAAGGGGAATCCTCTCGCGGCTCGCCGCCCCGTAAAGAGCGGAGAAGATATAATTCATGACACCTCCCGAGTTGCTTCCAGGGGCGTTCAGGAAGAAGATTCCGTTCTCGTTGCAATAGGGGATGTCGATATGGTCCATTCCTATGGCGGCGGTGGAGATTATTTTCACCGACGTGCCGGAAAGGAGTGCTTCGTTGCAGCGGGTCCTGGTGCGGATGATCAGGGCATCGGCGTCGAGCAGGTCTTTCCTGCAGATGGCCATGCCATCTTTGTACACGGTTTCGGCATAAGGTTCGAACACGCCCTTGATGAAGGGTATCGCCTGATCTATAACGAACTTCATTTCAGTATCAATTCTTTGACCGGGCCTTCATTCTGCCGGCCTATATATAATTCGTCGCCCGCGATGGCGGCGTTAATCTTCCCCAGCAGTACATCCTTCTGCATGGAGAGCTGGCTGCATACTACAGAGGAGGAGAGGGTTATGTAGAGTTTCCCGTCCCTGAAAAAACGCTTGATGGTGTACTGCTGCGCGCCGGAGACCTCGTTCCAGGCCATGAAGATGCGCTGGCTGTTATGGCTCAGACGGGCTCCGCTCTCCGCGAACATCTGCTTGAATGCCTCCAGCAGCGGAATGGCTTCCTTGCGTGCTATACGGTTACTCATTGCGGGTGAAGACGCCTCCCTTCGCCTCGTAGTAGGTCCTTTCGGAGGTGATGCCGTCCACTATTCCGCTGAGGCGCACCTTGTTGCTGTCCGTGAGGAATATCTGGCCGAAGTCGTTGCCCGCCACCATCCTGAGGAGGTTCTGCACGCGCCCCATGTCGAGTTTGTCGAAGAGGTCGTCCAGCAGCAGTATGGGCGCATATCCGGCGCGTTCCTTCATCAGGGAATACTGGGCGAATTTCAGCGAGACAAGGAAGGATTTCTGCTGGCCCTGGGATCCGCAGCGGCGTATGGGACGGCCGTCCATCTCGAAGATGAAATCGTCCCTCTGCACGCCTGCGGTGGTGAACTTGAGAATGGAATCCTTCTCCCTGCGGGATGCGAAGAGTTCCGTTAGGCTTCCCCGTTCCAGGTCTGAGCGGTAGCTGATGCCGACCGTCTCCCTTCCTCCGGAAATGCCTGCGTAATACTCCTGCACGAGGGGAGAAAGATCCGCTGCCAGGCGCCTCCGCATTTCGAACACAGGGGCCGCGAACGCCTCCATCTGCGAATCTATCACGTCCATCAGCTGGGAGTCCGCCGGCCCGTTCTTGAGCATCGCGTTGCGCTGGGTCAGCAGGCGCGTATAGTTCTGGACTGCATTGAGATACTCGGCGCTCATCTGCGAAAGCACCGCATTCGAAAACTTGCGGCGCTCCTCTCCGGTTTCGCTGACCATGGCGGCATCGGTGGGAGACACCATCACCACGGGCAGAAGGCCGATATGGTCCGAGAGGCGCTGGTAGGGCTTGTCGTCCCTGCGCAGTTTCTTGCCGCTGCCGTCCACCTGCACGCTGATGCGGGTATCCGGCCCGGATGGCATGGAGTAGAGACCGGAAAGTGCGAAGCCGCTGCAGCCGTGACGGAAATTGTAGCGGTCGGAGGCGGAGAATGCGCTCTTCGCCATGGATAGATACCAGATCGCATCCATGAGATTGGTCTTTCCCTCGCCGTTGTTCCCCGAGATACAGTTTATATTGGGACAGAATTCAAGTTCCTGCAACTCTATGTTGCGGAAATCCTGAACGACTATCTTCTTCAAATCCATACCACAAATATAAAATTAAATGGCTATATTTGCAAGCTAAAATAAGGACACACACTTAACTATGAGCATACAACAAGAAAAGATCGCAGCCCTGGTCGAACGCCGCGCCAAAGCGCGTCTCGGCGGAGGGCAGAAACGCATCGACGCACAGCACGAGAAAGGCAAACTCACGGCACGTGAGCGCCTTGCCCTGCTTTTGGACGAAGGCAGTTTCGAGGAATTCGACATGTTCGTCCAGCACCGTTGTACAAACTTCGGCATGGATAAATCTCATCCTGACGGCGACGGCGTGGTGACCGGACAAGGCACCATAGGCGGCCGTCACGTGTTTGTATACGCACAGGACTTCACCGTAAGCGGCGGATCGCTCAGCAAGACCATGAGCGAGAAGATATGCAAGGTGCTCGATATGGCAATGCGCTGCGGCGCCCCGGTAATCGGTCTCAACGACTCCGGCGGAGCGCGTATCCAGGAAGGCATCGACTCCCTCGCCGGCTACGGCGACATCTTCGAGCGCAACATCCTCGCCAGCGGCGTGGTTCCCCAGATTTCGGGCATCTTCGGCCCCTGCGCAGGCGGCGCCGTCTACTCCCCCGCCCTCACCGACTTCACCCTCATGGTGAAGAACACTTCCTACATGTTCCTCACAGGCCCCGCAGTCGTAAAGAGCGTGACCGGAGAAGACATCGACCAGGAAGGACTCGGCGGAGCGAGCGTGCACGCCAGCAAGAGCGGAGTCGCCGATTTTGCGGCCGAGAATGAGCAGGACGGCATCGAAACCATCAAGCGCCTGCTGAGCTACATCCCCCAGAACAACATGGAGACCGCTCCTTTCAGGCCGACCTCAGACCCTCTGAACAGGATGGACGACCTGCTGAACGAGATCATCCCAGACAATCCCAACAAGGCCTACGACATGTACGAGGTCATCCGCACCATAGTGGACGACGGCGACTTCTTCGAGGTCCACAAAGATTTCGCGAAGAACATAATCGTGGGATTCGCCCATTTCGGCGGACGCGGCGTAGGCATCGTGGCGAATCAGCCCAAGGTGCTCGCCGGCGTGCTCGACATCAACGCATCCCGCAAGGCGGCCCGCTTCGTGCGTTTCTGCGACGCCTTCAACATCCCTCTGGTCACCCTCGTAGACGTGCCCGGATTCCTTCCCGGTACCCAGCAGGAGTACGGAGCAGTCATCACCAACGGAGCCAAACTGCTCTATGCATACGGAGAGGCCACCGTTCCCAAGGTTACGGTAACCCTCCGCAAGGCCTACGGCGGTGCGCATATCGTGATGAGCTGCAAGCAGTTGCGCGGCGACATCAACTACGCATGGCCCACCGCACAGATCGCGGTGATGGGTGCCGACGGAGCCGTGAACGTGCTCTACGGAAAGGAGATCAAGGCGGAGGCCGACCCTGCAAGGCAGGCCGAGGTCCGCGCAGAGAAGAAGGCCGAGTACGAGGAACTTTTCAACAATCCCTACCAGGCCGCCCAGAAGGGTTATATCGAAGATGTCATCGAGCCGCGCAACACGCGTTTCCGCGTGATCCGCGCCCTTGAGAGCCTGCAGGGCAAGCGCCAGGAGCTCCCCGCAAAGAAACACGATAATCTGCCTCTGTAATGACCGTAATCCTTAACATGACAGAGGGCGCCAAACGCATGGCCGAGACCGATCCTCACGGATTCACGCTGGCGCTGATCGCAGTCACCACCGTGTTCACTGCGCTGGTGATACTGTATTTCGTGTACAGCCTCATAGGAAAGCTCTCCCAGCCTTCCGCTCCGAAAGCCCCGAAGGCTTCGAAGAAGAAGGCCAAGGGCGGACCGGATGCCGAAACAGCCGCGGCCATTGCGATGGCACTCGAGTCCGAACTCGGCGGAGAAGTGAATGCAGCCATAGCGATGGCCCTGCATCTGCATCTCGGCAATGCCGTCCACGACGTGGAACCCGGCATAATCACCTATGCTCCCCGCGAGAGCGCCTGGGGAACTCCATCACTTATTTTCAGAAAAACTCCAAAGAAATGAGCCAGTATAAGTTCAAGATCAACGGTAAGGATTTTGATGTTACCGTAAATTCAGTAGAAGGCAAGAATGCGTCCGTCACCGTGAACGGCGTCGATTATAATGTAGAACTCGAATCCGGGCTGGACGGTGCGGTGCGGAGTAATTCCGGGGCCCCCGAAAATCTGCCGATTTTTGGGGATAAGCCGAGGGTGGCAGCGGCTGCCGAGGAGAGCTCCCGTCCAGCCCAAGGCTCAGCAGTTCCTGCCGCCGCTTCCGGTGCCGGAAAGAAGATAGTGTCTCCGCTTCCGGGCGTAATCATCGACGTGTGCGTAAAGGAAGGCGACACGGTCAAGCGCGGCCAGAAGATCGCCGTCATCGAAGCCATGAAGATGGAGAACGACATCCTCGCAGAGTCCGACGGAACCGTTACCGCCATTTATGTGAAGAAGACCGACTCCGTGCTTGAAGGAGCCGACATCGCAAGCATCGCCTGAGGATGGATACCATAATTCAGAGTCTCCAGCAATTCTGGAGTTTCACGGGTTTTGCCAATTGCACATGGCAGCATCTGGCGATGATCTGCATCGGCCTGATGTTCATCTTCCTGGGCATCAAAAAGCACTGGGAACCCCTGCTGCTCGTGCCCATCGGATTCGGCATGATCATAGGCAACATTCCCGTGCTCGCCGGGCTGCAGGTCAGCATCTATGAGGAGAATTCCGTGCTGAACATCCTCTATCAGGGCGTGCGCATGGGATGGTATCCCCCGCTGATCTTCCTTGGAATCGGAGCCATGACCGACTTCAGCGCGCTGATCTCCCAGCCGCGTCTGGTGCTGATAGGCGCTGCGGCGCAGATGGGTATCTTCGGAGCTTATCTGCTTGCCCTGCTGCTCGGATTCACCCCCAACGAGGCCGGCGCAATCGGCATCATCGGCGGAGCTGACGGTCCTACGGCCATCTTCCTCAGCGGCAAGCTCGCCCCCGAACTCATGGGAGCCATTGCGGTGTCCGCCTACTCCTACATGGCACTCGTGCCGGTGATCCAGAAGCCCATCATGCTGCTGCTCACCACCAAGAAAGAGAGGCTTATCCGCATGGCCAAGCCCCGCGTTGTCAGCCAGAAAGAGAAGATCATCTTCCCTATCGTGGGTTTCATCTGCACCGCCTTCATAGTTCCTTCCGGCCTGCCTCTGCTGGGCATGCTCTTCTTCGGCAACCTGCTCAAGGAGTCCGGCGTCACAAGGCGTCTGGCGGAAACCGCCCGCGGTCCGCTGATCGACGTGGTCACCACTCTCATCGGCCTTACCGTAGGAGCATCCACCCAGGCGGACGTGTTCCTGAACGCCCGTTCCGTGAAGATCTTCGGGCTCGGCCTGCTGTCCTTCGTAATCGCCACCTTCTGCGGCGTATGCTTCGTGAAGATTATGAATCTCTTCTGCAAGGAAGGCCACAAGATCAATCCGCTGATCGGCAACGCGGGCGTATCCGCAGTGCCGGACAGCGCACGCGTTTCCGAAACCGTTGGCCTGGAGGCCGATCCTTCCAACCACCTGCTGATGCACGCCATGGCCCCGAATGTAGCCGGCGTGATCGGTTCGGCTGTCGCAGCCGGTATCCTGCTAGGATTCCTCGGATAAAGAATAGGGCTCGGAAATTTTCCGAGCCCATTCTTTTTTACTTCAGCACCCCAAGTTCCTTGCCGACCTTGATGAAGGCGGCGATTGCCTTGTCTAGGTGTTCCTTCTCGTGGGCGGCGGAAATCTGCACGCGGATGCGGGCCTGGCCCTTCGGCACGACGGGATAGTAGAATCCGGTGACGAAGATTCCTTCTTCGGCCATGCGTGCGGCGAATTTCTGGCTTAGAGGTGCGTCGTAGAGCATTACGGCCAGGATTGCGCTCTGGGTGGGCTTGCAGTCGAAGCCGGCGGCGAGCATCTTCTCGCGGAAATACTTCACGTTTTCCTGCTGCTTGTCGTGGAGTTCGTTGCTTTCTTCCAGCATCTTGAAGAGTTCGATGCCGGCGCCGCAGATCATTGGAGGAAGCGAGTTCGAGAAGAGATACGGGCGGCTGCGCTGACGCAGCATGTCGATGATCTCCTGACGTCCGGTGGTGAATCCGCCGACAGCACCGCCGAAGCTCTTGCCGAGTGTGCCGGTGTGGATGTCGATGCGGCCGTAGAGCCCGAATTCCTCGGCGACGCCGTGTCCGGTGGGGCCGACCACGCCTGCGGAATGGCTTTCGTCCACCATCACGAGGGCGTCATACTTCTCGGCGAGTTCGCAGATCTTGTCCATGGGAGCGACGTTGCCGTCCATGCTGAACACGCCGTCGGTGACTATGATGCGGAACCTCTGGGCCTGGGCTTCCTGCAGGCAGCGTTCCAGGTCGGCCATGTCCGCATTTGCATAACGGTAGCGGACTGCCTTGCAGAGGCGCACGCCGTCGATGATGGAGGCGTGGTTGAGCGCATCTGAGATGATTGCATCCTCGGCCGTAAGAAGAGGCTCGAACACTCCCCCGTTGGCATCGAAGCAGGCGGCGTAGAGAATGGTGTCGTCGGTATGGAAATACTTGGCAATGGCCTTTTCCAGCTGACGGTGGATGTCCTGCGCTCCGCAGATGAAACGCACGGAAGACATGCCGTAACCACGCTCGTCCATCGCTTTCTTGGCTGCTGCGATCAGGCGCGGATTGTCCGACAGCCCGAGATAGTTGTTCGCACAGAAGTTCAGTGCCTTGCTGCCGTCCTCAAGGGTGATTTCGGCACCCTGGGGGGAGCAGATATTGCGTTCGTGTTTGTAAAGACCGGCCTCTTCGATGGCCTTCAGCTCATCTTGAAGATACTTTTGAAATTTCCCGTACATATGATTATAGTTTCAGTTCAACTTTACAACAAAAATAGTAAATTTGTACCGGAATTAGTGACACTTTAATGAAAAATGTTCTTGTAATCGGTTCTACCGGTCAGATTGGTTCTGAGTTGACCATGAAACTCAGGCACTTGCATCCTGAAGGAAATATCGTAGCAGGCTATATCCCGGGTTTCGAGCCCAAGGGCGAACTTCTGGAGAGCGGCCCGTCGGCCGTGGTTAACGTCGTTGACGGGACCCAGATCGCAGACGCTGTCGCAAGATACGACATCGACACCATATACAATCTTGCAGCCCTTCTCTCCGCCACCGCGGAGAAGTTCCCACTCAAGGCATGGGACATACAGATGAACGGGCTCCTCAATATCCTCGAAGTCGCCCGCGAGCACGGATGCGCCGTGTTCACCCCGAGTTCCATAGGTTCCTTCGGTCCTAGCACCCCTCACAAGGATACTCCCCAGGATACCATACAGCGTCCTACATCGATGTATGGCGTGACCAAGGTCGCGACCGAGCTTCTCAGCGACTATTACTTCCATAAATACGGTGTCGACACCCGTTCGGTACGCTTCCCCGGGCTCATCTCCTACACTACCTTGCCCGGCGGCGGCACAACCGACTACGCCGTAGAAATCTACTATGCCGCCGTAAAGGGAGAAGAATTCGTCTGCCCCATCGCACAGGGCACGCTGATGGACATGATGTATATGCCGGACGCCCTCAAGGCCGCAGTGGACATCATGGAGGTGGATCCCGCAAAACTCATCCACCGCAACTCGTTCAACATCGCGTCCATGAGTTTCGCTCCGGAAGACGTGTTCGCCGCCATCAGGAAGATCATCCCTGACGCCCGCATGCGCTACGAGGTCGATCCCGTGCGCCAGGCCATCGCAGATTCCTGGCCGGACAACATGGACGATTCCTGCGCCCGCGCCGAATGGGGCTGGACGCCACACTACGACCTCGACTCGATGTCGAAGGACATGATCGAACATCTCAGAATCAAACTGAACAAATAAAAAACTCGGGGCTCAGGCTCCGAGTTTTTCTTTTGCATATTCAGCAGTCAACTTGAACGTCTTCCGCCGCGAGGATGGGGCTTCGTACATGGCGTCGTTCATTATGCGTTCGCAGATTGAACGGAGGCCTCTCGCTCCAAGTTTCTCTTTGATGGCGGTATCGACTATCAGGTCGAGCACTTCTGGCTCTATCTCCAGCCTGATGCCGTCTATCTCGAACATCTTCTCGTACTGCTTCAGGATGGCGTTGCGGGGCTCGGTGAGTATGCGCTTGAGAGCATCCCGGTCGAGATTGTCGAGGCTCATGATCACGGGCAGGCGACCTATGATTTCGGGGATCAGCCCGTACTTCCGCATATCCTGCGCCTCCACGTAACGGAGGAGATTGTCCTTGTCGACCGTCTGCTTCTCTTCGGAACCGAAACCTATCACGCGGGTGTTCAAGCGCTGGGCTATCACACGGTCGATACCCTCGAAGGCGCCGCCGCAGATAAAGAGCACGTTCTCCGTATTGAAATGGATGAACTCCTGCTCGGGATGCTTGCGACCGCCTGCCGGAGGAACGTTTACCACGCTTCCTTCCAGAAGCTTAAGCAGGCCCTGCTGCACACCTTCGCCTGAAACGTCGCGGGTGATGGAAGGGTTGTCGCTCTTGCGCGCGATCTTGTCGATCTCATCGATGAAGACGATTCCCATCTCCGCCTGCGCCTGATCGTAGTCGGCATCCTGGAGCAGACGCACCAGAAGGCTTTCCACATCTTCTCCCACGTAGCCGGCCTCGGTGAGCACCGTGGCATCCACTATGGCGAAGGGCACCATCAGCATCTTGGCTATGGTGCGCGCCAGAAGCGTTTTGCCAGTGCCGGTCGGGCCGACAAGCAGGATGTTGGATTTCTCCAGTTCGACACCGTCGTTCTTGGGATCGACCAGGTTATGCAGTATCCTCTTGTAATGATTGTAGACCGCCACCGAGAGCAGTTTCTTGGCCCTGTCCTGACCTATCACGTACTGGTCGAGGAAGGCTTTGATCTCCTTCGGTTTGGGTATCTGCACTTTCCGCTGTTCCGCCATCACTTCTTCTTTTTTCTGAGAATCTTGTCGACCATTCCGTACGCAAGGGCCTCCTCCGCATTCATCCAGTAGTCGCGGTCGGCATCGGCGAAAACCTTCTTGAAAGGCTGGCCGCTATGTTCGGCGATGATGCGGCAGAGCTCGTCGCGCATCTTTTCTATCTCCTTTGCGGCGATGAGAATGTCGGATGCCTGGCCCTGTGCACCGCCGAGGGGCTGATGGATAAGCACGCGGCTGTGAGGCAGGGCGGAGCGTTTGCCTTTGGTGCCTGCGCAGAGCAGGACGCTGCCCATGGAAGCGGCCATTCCCGTGCACACGGTAGCGATGTCCGGCTCCACTATCTGCATGGTATCATAGATGCCAAGCCCTGCGGACACGCTTCCGCCGGGGGTGTTTAGATAGAGGGTGATGTCGGAATTGCTGTCGGTGGACGAAGCCAGGAAAAGCAGCTGCGCCTGAACGATGTTGGCGACATCGTCGTCGATGGGCACGCCAAGGAAGATGATGCGGTCCATCATCAGGCGGCTGAACACGTCCATGGACGCGACGTTCAGTTTGCGTTCCTCGATGATGGTGGGGTTGATATAGGAATCAGTCGCCGTAGAATAGCGGTGCAGGGTCATGGGCCCTACACCGAATTCGGACTTTGCAAATTTCTCGAAATCAGACATGCTACTTGAGTTCGCGGAATTTCTCGGAAGTGATCTTCTTGGCCTTGACGGTGATTTCTTCCTTGAGTTTGCCAAGCACCTTGGTATCTTCCACCTGCTCCACGAGGCGGTCGATCTGCTTGCGGTCCTGCATCATATTCTGCACTGCCTCCTTGAGCATATCTTCGGGAACGTTGGGAAGACCGTACATTGCATACTGATACTGCACGAAGCCGCGGGCTGCATCCTGCACATCCTGCTGCTCGACCTTGAAATCGTACTTGCGCATGAAGGCGCTGCGAATGAGCTGCCAGCGGAAATCGGCGAGGAATCCTTCGAAATCCTTCTCGATGTCTTCCTTGCTGACCTTGCCACCGTTGGCCTCGAAGAGCCACCTCTTCATGAAGGCCTCGGGCAGGTCGAACTTGGTCTTCTCCACGAAGTAATCGCGGATGTCCTTGTTGAGACGGTATTCGGACTGCTGGGCATATTCATTGTCGAGGCGTTCGGTGAGTTCCTTCTCAATGTCTTCGTCGCTCTTCTCTTCCTTCTTCTCCTCGTAGTATTTCTTGAGGTTTTCGGTCATCGAAGCCTTGTCCTTTGCAGATGCGCTGATGCTGTACTTGTTGACTACATCATCCTTGCCGGCAGCAACCTCGAACTCAGGATAGGTGGCGATGTCGAAGATGAAGGTGAAGTCGTTACCGCTCTTCCATTCCACCTCGGGCTGGTTTTCGCTGCCGAGAGGCTCTCCGAGCACGTTGAGCTTGTTCTCTTCGATAAAGTCCTGGAGTCCCTTCGAGATCACCTCGTTTACGGACTCTGCAAGAATCTGGTCGCCGTATACGCGGCGCACGAGGCTCTCGGGAACCATTCCCTTGCGGAAGCCTTTGAAGTCGGCCGTACGACGGCGGGCTGCGAGTTTCTTGCGTTCGATTTCTGCATAGTCTGCGCTCTCGATTCCGAGAGTGAGTTCGATGTTCAAAGCATCGAGTTGTTTCTTTTCTACTTTCATTTTATGATATTGATAAATTTATTTTTCCGTTTCGGATATGCTATGCGCCCGTGATACATCTGGGCGAGATATGTCTTGAGTGCGGATTTCACGATTCCGAGTTCCTTGACGCTGATCTCGGCCTCCTCGAACTGGCCTTCTTCCATCTTGCCGGCCACGATTCCTTCCACGAAGGCGTCGAACGCCTCCGGAGTGTAATCCTTCAGCGAACGGGATGCGGCCTCTATGCTGTCGCACAGCATCAGGATGGTCTGTTCGCGGGTCACGGGCTTCCTGCCGGGATAGCGGAAAAGACCAATTTCTTCGGGAGAGCCTCCGTCTTTAAGGAAGCGGTCGTAGAAGTATCTCACTACTGTGGTGCCGTGGTGGGAGAGTATGAAATCCACGATCACCGACGGGAGACGGTGCTTCTGGGCGAGTTCTGCTCCGTCGGAGATATGTTTGATTATGTCCTGTGCGCTCTGCTGGGGGGACAGGCCGTCGTGATAGCGGAGCACCCCGTCGGCTGCCAGCATCGACTCGTTCTCCACGAAGCACATGGGATTGTTCATCTTGCCTATGTCGTGGTAGAGAGCGCCAGCGCGAACGAGCTGCACGTTGGCGCCGACAGCACCTGCAACCGCATCTGCCATGTTCATTACCTGCAGGGAGTGCTGGAAGGTGCCGGGAGCCTTCTGCTCAAGTTCGTGGAGCAGAGGGTTGGAGGTATCGCAGAGTTCGCTCAGCCTGTATACCGACACCAGGTTGAATATCTTCTCGAAGAGATAGGACAGCGGATAACCCGCAACGCAAAGTATAGCGGAGATGAAGAGCAGGAAGGCGGTGCGTATGACATTGCCTCCGGCGAGATCGGTAATCCGCAGGCCGAGGAACACCAGGAACATCACTGCGAATGTGATGATGGCATTTAGGAACTGCCTCCATCCCTTGTTGAAAAGCTTGAAGGTGATCATCGAAATCACCCCTCCTGCAAGAAACACGGTGAAAACGGCCTTCCCGCCTTCTGCATAAAACAGCAGGGGAAGGATGGAAATGCCGTATGTCATGACCACCAGCCTGTCGTCGAAGAATGCCTCGAGCAAGAGGGCGCAGAGCACGAATGGCACTACATAGAGATACTCTGGGTGCGTGCGCGGCAGGACGATGGAAATCACCGTGAAAACGGTGAAAATGAGGGTGAGATAGAGATACTTGCCATTGTCGCGGAATATGGCCGGGTTGACCAGGCGGATGGCGAAGTAGAGGAAGACAACCAGCAGCAGGGCGATTATGATGTTCCCGGTCCAGAAGAGGAATCCTCCGGCGGAAGTGCCCATGTTCGCGTTGTATTCCTTCTCGTAGGATGCGATCATCTGCGCGATTTCGGAAGTGACTATCTCGCCCTGGGAGACAATCAGCTGACCGGCGCTGACATAACCCGAGGTGGGAGACACCGCCATGCTCGCTTCCGGGCTGAGCTGTTCACTTGCAACGCGGTCATACACAAGATTGGGCACGACCATTTCCGAAGCGGAGACTGCGCGCATCAGAGAATCCACGTTCACCTCCGGCCATTCTGAAGACACGGCGGAGATGAAGGCGCCGCGGGCTTCCGCAAGCCTGGAAATCTCGGCTGCGGGGCGCGCCACCGCACGTTTGTCCCTCTGCACATAGACAAGCTCGGAATTGCCGGGGACGCCGTCGTCACCGACGACACCCCTGTCGTAGACCGACTTCAACGACGCAACCATGCTGGTGCGAATGAAGGCGAATTCCCCGAGATCGACGCTTTCGGCCGCACGGATGCTGCGGCTGACAACGTCATCCTGATATTTGTAGTACGGAACGATGTTTTCTGCAGCCTGCCTGCGCTCCTCCAGAAGCTCATCTTCGGTCTTGAGCACAGGGAAATCGATGGGAGCGATCAGGGTTTCATACTTCCACGGAGCGCCCTTGCGGTAGTCGTAGCTCAACTTGGCGCTGCGGGGCAGCACCATCAGGATAACCACGAAGACGATCAGCAGAGGGAGGAACTTTTTCATTTGAAGGGACTGTTGGCTTCTCTTGCTATGAATTTATAGGTAAGTTTGTCCGTAAGTCGGGGGAAAAGCCTGTGCGCCAGCACGGTAGCCTTGCCCAGGCCGGTGAGGATGCATTCGGACCTGCGTTTGCGCAGAGCCTTCGCCAGACGGGCGGCGCACTCTTCGGCGCTCATCAGCTTGCCCTCATCCAGAGGGGTCTCCCCCTGTGCGGAACCGTCGGCGGTAAGCGCCGCATTGCGCACATTGGACGAAGTGTAACCCGGAGCGAACACCAGCACGTTCAGGCCATCCTTGAGATGCTCGATGCGGATGGTGTCGAGGAAACCGCGTATGGCGTATTTCGAAGACGAATATCCGGTGCGGGCGGGGAGGGCGGAATAGCCGGCGATGCTGATTACGCCTGCAACCTGCCCCTTCCTCTCGAGAAGATAAGGAAGGGCGTATTTGGTGCAGTTGACCGTACCCCAGAAGTTGACATCCATAAGGGAATGTATCACCTTGAGATCCAGGTCCTTGAACATCGCGCGCATGGACAGCCCCGCATTGTTCACAAGGATGTCGATGCCGCCGAAACGGGCGACGGCAGCCTCTATCAGAGCCTTGCAGTCGGCCTCCGAAGACACATCACACTTGACGCAGAGGACGTTCTCTTCCGGGCCCACTGAAGGGGCGAGTTCCAGAAGGGTTTCCAGCCTGCGGGCGGCCATCACGACCTTGGCCCCGCATCTGCCGAAATGACGCGCCGAAGCCAGCCCTATTCCGGAGCTGGCTCCCGTGACGACGATCACTTTGTTTTTGAAGTATTCAGATTCCTTCACTTCGTTCGGAATGACGGTTGATTATTTTACGGTCATTGCAGCGATGTCGTCGCCGTCATACAGACCGGCGTCGAGCTTCGCTTTGATTTCCTTGAAGGCCTTGAGGGTGTATTCCACATCTTCCATGGTATGGGCTGCGGTGCAGACGATACGGAAGATGATCATACCCTTCGGGATCACAGGATAGATGACCATCGAGCAGAAGATCTTGTAGTTCTCGCGGAGATCCTTCGCCATCTTGGTGGCCTGGGCGATTCCTCCCTTGATGTGCACGGGGGTGACGCAGGCCTCGGCTTCTCCGATGTCGAATCCTTCCTTCTTGAAACCGTCCTGAATAGCGTGGGTGATAGCCCAGCACTTCTTGCGGAGCTCGTCTCCCTCGGGAGAATCGATGATCTCCATACGCTTGAGGTTTCCGATTACGAGAGCCATGGGAAGGCTCTTCGCATACATCTGGGAGCGCATGTTGGCGCGAAGGTAGTTGATGATGCTGTGAGGGCCTGCCACGAAGCCGCCTATGCTGGCCATGCTCTTTGCAAAGGCGCCGATGTAGAGGTCGATGCCGTCCATTACTCCGAAGTGCTCGCTGGTGCCGCGTCCGTGCTCGCCGAGAAGGCCGAAACCGTGGGCGTCGTCGATCAGGATACGGAACTTGTGCTTCTTCTTTAGAGCGACGATCTCGTCGAGTTTGCCGAGGGCGCCGGTCATGCCGTATACGCCTTCGGTGATGAGCAGCACGCCGCCACCGTTCTCTTCGGCTTCGGCGCAGGCGCGGGTGAGCACCTTGTCGCAGTCGGCCATGTTGTTGTGACGGTATTTATACTTGCTGCCTATGTGCAGACGTATGCCGTCCAGAAGGCAGGCGTGGCATTCGGCATCGTAGACGACGACGTCGTGGCGGGCGAGAAGGGCGTCGATGGTAGATACGATTCCCTGATAGCCGAAGTTGAAGAGGAAGGCATCCTCCTTCTTCTCGAAGTCGGCGAACACCTTCTCGAGTTTCTCGTGATAGCGGGTGTGGCCGGACATCATGCGGGCGCCCATGGGGTATGCAAGTCCCCAGTCGGCTGCGCCCTGGGCATCTGCCTTGCGCACCTCGGGATGATTGGCCAGGCCGAGGTAGTTGTTGAGGCTCCAGTTGAGCACCGGGATGCCGTTGAATATCATGTGAGGGCCGAGCTCGCCTTCGAGGCGGGGATACATGTAATAGCCGAACCCTTGTTCGAAATACTGGCCGATAGGGCCGCCGGAGTCGCGTTCGATGCGATCGAAAATGTCTAACATATCTTTTTATCTGGTTTAAGCGTCAATATTGGCGTAGTGTGCGTTCTCTTCTATGAACTGCCTGCGGGGCGGAACGTCGTCGCCCATCAGCATGCTGAAGGTGCGCTCGGCCTGGGCCGCGTTCTCGATGGTGATCTGGCGGAGACGCCTGTTGGCAGGATCCATGGTGGTCTCCCAGAGCTGCTGGTCGCTCATTTCACCGAGACCTTTGTAGCGCTGCACGGTGTAGCCCTTGTCGGAGCCCTTGCCCAGCTTGAGGGCGGCTTCCTCGCGCTGTTCTTCCGTCCAGCAGTAAATCTCTTCCTTGCCCTTCTTCACCAGATAGAGCGGAGGAGTCGCCAGATACACGTATCCGTTCTTGATGAGGTCGAACATGTAACGGAAGAAGAATGTGAGGATGAGGCATGCGATGTGGCTTCCGTCGACATCGGCATCGGTCATGATCACCACTTTGTGATAGCGCAGTCGGCTGAGGTCCATGTGCTTCTCGCCGGTCTCGTCTTCCTGTGCCACACGCACGCCGAGCGCCGTGTAGATGTTCTGGATTTCCTGGCTGTCGAAGGCGCGGCCCTCGGCGGCTTTCTCCACGTTCAGGATCTTGCCTCGCAGAGGCAGGATGGCCTGGTAGCGGCGGTCGCGGCCCTGCTTTGCGGTGCCGCCTGCGGAATCTCCCTCGACGAGGAAGAGTTCGCACTTCTCGGGGTCGTTCTCGGAGCAGTCGGCGAGTTTGCCGGGGAGGCCTGCACCGGTCATGACGGTCTTGCGCTGCACCATTTCGCGGGCCTTGCGGGCAGCTGCGCGTGCGGTGGCGGCAAGCACGATCTTGTCGATGATGGTCTTCGCGAGCTTGGGATTCTCCTCGAGGTAGATATCCATTGCGCTGGCGGTAGCCTGGGACACTGCGGAAGTAACCTCGGTATTGCCGAGTTTCGTCTTGGTCTGTCCCTCAAACTGTGGTTCGGAGACCTTGACGGAGATCACTGCGGTGAGGCCTTCGCGGAAGTCCTCGGGAGCGAGCTCGACCTTGGCCTTCTCGAGAAGCTTGTTCTTGTCGGCGTAGTTCTTCAGGGAACGGCTGAGGCCCATCTTGAAGCCCTGGAGGTGAGTACCGCCTTCTATGGTGTTGATATTGTTGACGTAGGAGTATATCTTCTCGGAATAGCCGGTGTTGTACTGAAGGGCTATGTCGATGGGGATGATCTTGTCGGAAGATACGCAGATGGGGTCCGGAATCAGCTTGGAAGCGCCGGCGTCGAGGTAGTCGATGAACTCCTTGAGACCTTCTTCGGAATAGAAGAGTTCAGACTTGAACACCTGCCTTCCCGTGGCCTTGCTCTCGCCGCTCTCGTCCTGGACGAATTCTTCGACGAGAGAGCGCTTGTCGGTCAGGCGTATGCGTATTCCCTTGTTCAGGTATGCGAGTTCGCGCAGACGCGCAGCGAGCGTATCGTACTTGTAGACCGTGGTCTGGGTAAAGATAGTGGCGTCCGGATGGAAGGTGATGATGGTTCCGTGCTCATCCTCGGAGCATTCACCCGTGACCTCTACGGGGGTGATGGGCTTGCCCTTGGAATACTTCTGCACGAAAATCTTGCCTTCGCGGTGCACTTCGGCGATGAGAAGGTCGGAGAGGGCGTTCACGCAGGAAACGCCGACGCCGTGCAGACCGCCGGAAACCTTGTAGTTGTTCTTGCTGAACTTGCCGCCTGCGTGGAGCACGGTAAGCACCACCTCGAGGGCGGAGCGGTGTTCCTTGGGATGCATGCCGGTGGGAATGCCTCGGCCATTGTCTTCCACACGGATGGAATTATCCTCGAGTATCTGCACGTCGATGGTGTCGCAGAAGCCGGCCATGGCCTCGTCGATACTGTTGTCCACCACCTCGTAGACGAGATGGTGCAGTCCCCTCTCGGAAATGTCACCGATGTACATGGAAGGGCGCTTGCGTACTGCCTCAAGCCCTTCGAGTACCTGAATACTGTTCGCTGAATACTGTTCTTCAGCCACCTTCATCTCTTCCTGTTCAATCATATCTCTGTTATGTCTTATATTTCTCTTGAAAAAGAATGCAAATTTACGTAAATTATCTCAAATTCAGACGTATGCCGCCAGTGAAATATATGCCTTTCTGCACGTGCAGCGGAGAAACCGCGATTTCTTGGCAGAGAAGGTTGCCGGCATTGGCCCAGAGCCCGAATCGATTGTTGAACCTGTACTCGCCCGTGACGCCCAGATCCGCAAACCCGGGAACGGACCACGTGAGCGCGGACTGTTCCGTGCGTCCGGTGCAGACGATCCCTGCGAAGATCCTGGAATTCCAGTTGTAAACCGCCGAGAGCGAGCCGCTGAATGCGGGAAGGTCGAGATAATAGTCGTTGAGTTCAATGTTCGTATGCTTGAAGCCCGCCGAAATGTCGAGCGCGAAACGCGGAGATTTCCAGTGCAGATCGGCATCGGCGAACACAGTGTTGTAGTCGGCATAGGCGATTCCGCAGTCGAGCACGGGCGGAGCGAATACGGAAGCCGTGAGGGAACGCAGGGGTGCGTCGGAGTAGGAAGCCCATCCTCCCCTTACATCATACTGGAGGTACTTGAGAGCGCTGCCGCGAAGCCCGAGCGAGGCGTTCAGCCTTTCCAGCGTGGGCTTGATCTTCGAGGTGTAGGCAGGATTGAACCAGTGGTCCTCAAGTTTGAGGTCGGCGTATCCGCGCACGAACTGACCTCCCTTGACCGTCGCATAAACCTGCATGGACTTGTCGAAGAGGTCGGCCGTCAGCCGGACGTCGGGATAGAGCCACTGGATGTCGCTTGCGGGACTGATGCTGACGCCTGCCGCAAGGCGTATGGGATCCCAGTCGAAGAGAGCCTTCGCGGCGATCTGGGCGACGAATGCGTTGTCGTAGACATCATTGCCGTAGATATCGGTCTCAAGGTTGAAATCGATGCGAAGGTCGAAGGGCAGCATCCAGTTGGGGAGGAATCCGCCGCAGGCCTTTACTCCGGTCTGGCTCAGGTATTTGTCGAAGGCCTGGCTCACGGCAAGGTCGACATCGTAAAGGATTTTGGAATCCTCGGAAGAACGGATCGCGGTGCGCAGCGTAAAGTCGTTGAAATTGGACTTGCCGGCGAAATCGCTGTTGAAAAGCCCCTGGTAGTCGAGCCCGTAGGCCAGCGAGAAAGAGCTGCCGAACCAGCGTCCCTCCAGGCCGAATTTTTCGGAGATGTCGTATCCGTTGTAACTGTCGCGGCTGTCGAGAGTGCCGTAATTGCCCATGTAGCCGTTGAGGTCCTGGAAGACTGTCAGGGTGTTCCCCGACATGGAACGGACCGGAGTCCATACCGCCTTGAGTTCGGGGCGGAGAGAATATCCGGCTCCCGCCTTGAGGTAGAACTTGTTGTAGTCCGAAGCGGGCTTCTGAGGCGTAACGCTGATTTCGTAGGGAACGAATTCGTAGGAGCCCTTGTAGGGAGTCGCGAAAACATTGTAGCTGACCGACGTACGGAAGCTGTTGAGCGAATCCGGAATCTCAAGTGGCACGCTCTGCTTGCCTGCCTTTCCGAGTTCAGCCTTGTAGTCGTTGGTTACCTGAACCTGCGGATTCAGGTTCTGGGAAAAGGCCGGGATGGTGCAGGCCAATGCCAATGCAGCGATTATTATATTGTGTTTCATAAACTTGCAAGTCTCTGGTTAACTGTTTCGATTATGTCATCCCCTTCGCCGAAAGCGGTGTAGCCGTCGCGGATGCTCTCCCAGGTGGCTTTCGCCTGGGCGGTCTTGCCCTGCTCGCGGAAGCCGTCGCCGAGCACAATGTAGCACTTGGCAAGCCAGTAGGTCTGGTCGCCGCACTTCGATGCGAAATCGTACACTTTTTCTTCGAGTTTGGCGAATTCACCTGAATCGAAGAGGTCGCGGACGAGCATGTAATAGGATTCTGCACCTTCCGGCGTGGAAGGCTGCTCGGCAAGTTTCTTGAAGAAGAGATAGGCCTCGTCGCGGTGGCTGGTCGCAAGCAGCGACTTCGCTTCTATGAACCATCCCTCCCTCTGTTCCGCGGCTGAAGGATTGCTCGAGATGAGATCCCTCGCGGCGCTTATTGCATCTTCGAAGTTGTGCGCCTGATATGCGGAGCGCATCTTGCCCAGGCGAGCGGCGGCCTTGTTCTCGTCCATCTTCGCGATGTCCTGCAGGATGCAGAAGCCCTCGTAGGCGTCGGTATAGTGCTGGAGCTCGAAAGAAAGCTTGGCGTAGTTGTATGCGGCCGTTTCGGCGAACGATCCTTCCTTGAGCTCCTTGGTCGCCATCTTGTATGCCGCACATGCCCTCTCCTTCTCCGAAAGGGCGCGGAAAGAATCAGCCAGATAGAACCAGGCGTCTCCCCTCTTCTCGCCCTGGGGATAATCCTGCAGGTACTTCTGGAAAGATGTCACGGCCCTGTCATAACCGCCGGAAAGGTAGATCTGCTCTGCGGTATTGAAATAGATGCTCTCCTGCTCCTTGGGGGTCTTGCCCACGCTGAGGTTGCGGGACTGCATGTATTCCAGGAACTTCTCGGGCTGGCTGGTGGTCTGGTAGATGGAATTGATGGCCATCAGGGCCTCCTCCGCATATTCGCTCTGGGGAAGAAGGTCCACCACCTGCTTGTACTCGGAAAGGGCCTGCTCATAATTCTTCATGTTCCTGAACGCCATTCCGCGGCCGATCAGGGCGCGGGCGGCGTAGGTATTGTCGGAGGTCGCCGTCTGCAGGGTGCCGAAGGTCTTGACCGCCTGCTGGTTGTCGTCGACTTCCATGTAGGCGCGCCCGAGTTCGTACATCGCCTCGGAGTACAGAGGTGAGTCGGCGGATGCGCCGGTCACGCGGGAAAGCACCTTGACCTTTTCCTTCTTGTTTCCGGACAGGCCGTACGCAAGGGCCTGCTGGTAATATGGATAGATGTCGTTGACGTCGTAGTATGTGTCCAGCACGCGCTGGTAAGATGCGACCGCAGCCTTGTAGTTGTGTCGCGCGAAATCGCAGTCCGAACGGCGGACGAGCGCGTCCTTGCGTACCGAAGGGTCTCCCGAACTGATGTAGGTATCAAACCAGCGGGCGGCAGCTTCGTACTTGCCAAGGTTATAGTTGGAGTATCCGAGATTGTAACTCAGCATCTTCCCTTCGCTGCGGTTGTAGAGGGCGGAGATGTTGTAGAGGTCTTCGTAGATTTCGGCGGCTTCGGCGTAGTTGCCGCTGTTGAACAGGGATTCCGCCAGCCAGTAGCGCGCCAGCTGGGCGTAACGGTCGTTCTTGGGAAGATTGTAGGCCGCGGAGCGGAAATAAGGGACCGCGTCTGTCCAGGCCCCGCCGGCAGCGAGCTGACTGGCACGCAGATAGTTGGCCTTCAGGTAGTTGCCCTGCTGTTCTTCGTTCAGTTCCTCTATGTTGGAATAAGCCTCGATAGCCGCGGCATAGTCCTTGGCATTGAGGGCGGCGATGGCGAGATAGTTGTAGATCTGCTCGCGGCGCGAGGTCTGGGGATAGCGCTGAAGATACGCGCCGAAGACCGACATGTCGGAATTGAGGTCGAAGGCGAGTTTGGCGTGGTTGAACCAGGCGTCTTCCTGGATCTGAGGGTTGAAGCCGGCCAGGGAGGCGTCCCGGAAAGCCTCGGACGCCGCCACCTTGTTGCCGGTGCGTATGTAGGAGTAGGCGAGCTGGTAGTTGGCGACCTGCCCGAGGGAATCGGAACGGTTCTCGATTCCGGACAACTTCTCTATGGCTCCGCGATAGTCCTGCACCGCATACATCACCGAACCGGCGTGGAAGAGATCCGAACGGGAGCTTCCGGCCTTGTCCCCCTCCAGCAGATAATATGCGAGGGCCTTGTTCTTGTCACCCTTCACGAGGTAGGACTCGGAAACTATGCGGGCGAGGCGGGACTTGCGCTCCTCGGGGGCCTGCTCAAGCATCGAGGGGCCGTTCTCCACGATGTAGTCGTAGTCCTTATTCATGAAGCGGCACTCGAGGATGTAGTATTTGGCTATGGCCTCGAAGCGCTCGTCGCTCTCTATCAGGCGGAACCACTTCTCCGCGACGTTGAACTGCCTGCCCTGATATGCAATGTAGCCCAACTCGTAACGGGCGGGCGAAGTGAGACTGCTCTTGGGAGCGTTTTCCACCTTGAGCAGATATGGCAGAGCCTCGTCGTAACGGCCGGCATCGAAGGCGCAGTAGGCGCGGCGGAAATTGTAGTTCAACTGGTCCGCCTGACTGAGCCTGGTTTCGCTGACCTGCCTGAGCAGATCGGCGGCACCGGCATAGTCTTCCTTGGCGAAGAGTTTGCCCGCATATTCATATCGTATCCTGTTGCCGAGCACGGATTCAGGATAGGAATCGTTGTACTCGCGGTACAGACGGGCGTGATCGTCGTCGTCCGCCTTGACCGCACAAAGCACCACATAAGCTTTCGACATGGGATCGCCCAGCGACTCGAAAATGGTCCTCGCCTTTCCGTAAACTCCATTTTCATAGAGCTTTACAGCCTCGCTGAAACGGGCTTCCGGCTCTTGCGCGCCCGCGCGTGCAGGAGAAAAAAGAAGGGCCGCAGCCGCAGTTATAACCAACAAATAATTATGTCTCATACAATGATAAGTTTCTAATCTTCAAATATAATCATTTTTCGTCAATTTTTACTCAAATAAAATGTATATTTGCAGCATTCAGACGTATTTTTTATGGGATCTCTCATCTCCTTCCGCAACGCGGACATCATAGCCGGCGACAACGTGGTCGTTCACGGCCTCGACATGGAAGTCGCCGCAGGCGACCTTGTATACATCCTTGGCAAAGTGGGCAGCGGCAAGACATCCATAATACGCACGGTCACGGCGGAGAACCGCCTTGGCAAAGGGGAAGGAGAAGCCTGCGGTTTCAGGCTGGACGGCATCAGACAGAAGGACATCCCCAAGCTCCGGAGAAAGCTCGGAGTGGTTTTCCAGGACTTCCGGCTGCTGATGGACCGCAGCGTCTGGGAGAATCTCGATTTCATCCTGAAGGCTACCGGATGGAAGGACAGGAAGGCGGCCGACGCACGCATCGACGAAGTGCTGGAATCTGTCGGAATGACCACCAAAGCCCATAAGATGCCCCACCAGCTTTCCGGCGGAGAGCAGCAGCGCATCGCCATCGCACGGGCGCTTCTGAACAGCCCGGAGGTGATACTTGCAGACGAGCCCACGGGAAATCTCGATGAAGAAACCACCGAGGAGATACTCCGGCTCCTGAACAGACTCAACAAGGAAAACGGGACCACGCTGATAATGGTCACACACGACAGGAGCATAGTCGAACGCTATCCCGGCAGGGTGTTCCTGTGCCAGGATGAAAGCTGCACCGAGCAATGACTCTTGGGCAGAGATACGCCGCAATTCTGGACTATTTCCGGAACAACGTGCCCGTCGCCGAGTCGGAGCTTCACTTCGGCAGCGACTACGAGTTGCTCGTCTCGGTGATACTTTCCGCACAGTGCACCGACAAGAGGGTGAATCTCGTAACCCCGGCGCTGTTCGCAGCATATCCTACGGTGAAAGCGCTCTCAAAAGCCACGGCAGAAGACATCTACCCCTTCATCAAATCTGTCTCCTACCCCAACAACAAGGCAAAAAACCTTGCGGCCTTGGCACGCAAGGTGATGGATGATTTCGGAGGGAAGATACCTTCCGACGTGGACAATCTCATGAAACTGCCGGGAGCAGGACGCAAGACAGCCAACGTAGTGGCTTCAATCCTCTACAACGAACCCGTCGTGGCGGTCGACACCCACGTGTTCCGCGTATCCCGCCGTCTCGGCCTGAGCCGCGGCACCACCCCCCGCGCCGTCGAACTCGACCTCGAGCGCCACATCCCACAGGACATACGTCCGGTCGCCCACCACTGGCTGCTCCTCCATGGGCGCTACACCTGCACATCCCAGAAACCAAAATGCAGCGAGTGTCCCCTCGCCGCATTTTGCAAAAACTATCCTATTTAATGAACTGCGCCGTCAAAGCCTTGATCTTGGCATCCGCGTCCGGCCCCTTAGCCCCGAAATAGAACTTGATCTTAGGCTCGGTCCCCGAAGGACGCACGGAAACCACGTCTCCCGCCTCGCTGAAGAACTGCAGCACATTGCTCTTCGGCAGCCCGGTCTTTTCGGGCTCGAGATAATCTACGACCTTGCAGACCGGCACTCCGGCAAGTTCCCTTGGAGGATCCTGACGGAAAGCCGTCATCATATCGGCGATCTCCTGCGCTCCGCTGATACCCTTGCGCACGATGTAGACCATATGCTCCTTGCGGTATCCTATTTCCGAATATACCTTCTGCAGCAGCTGATACATGCTCAGCCCCTGATCCGCAGCCCAGGCGGCACACTCTGCAACCATGATGCAGGCTGTCTGGGCATCCTTGTCGCGAACGAACTGCCCGACGTTGAACCCGTAGCTTTCCTCGCCACCGCATACGAACTCGCCTGTGGCCTCGTTGCGCTTGACAACTTCAGCTATGTACTTGAAGCCAGTAAGCACGTCGTAGCACGGTACTCCGAACTTCTCTCCGAGTTCGCGTATCGATTCGGTGGTCACGATGGTCTTCACGAGATACTTGCCCTCGCCGAGAGTTCCAAGTTCCTTGCGCCTGCTGAGGATGTAGTAAGTCAGCAGGGTGGCGGTCATGTTGCCGTTGAACTGCACCATCTTTCCGTCGTTGTCGCGCACGGCTATGCCAAGGCGGTCGGCGTCGGGGTCGGTCGCCATCACGATGTCGGCGCCTTCGCGGTCGGCCGCTTCGAGGGCCATCTTCATTGCTGCAGGCTCCTCGGGATTGGGAGATACCACGGTCGGGAAATTGCCGTCGCTGACATCCTGGTCGGGAACATGGATTACATGCTTGAATCCCAAACGCTTCAGGCATTCAGGCACAAGGCGCACGCCGCAGCCGTGAAGAGGAGTGTATACGAACTTGATGTCGCTGTGACGCCCGCAAGCCTCGGGAGACATCGCAAGTGAAAGGATATCACGCAGATACAGCTCGTCGACATCGGCGCCCATGATATCGATGCTGCCGCAGCGCTCCCCTGCCGAGAACTTCACCATCGAAGGCTCGGTGATCTTGTTGACCTCGGCGACGATGTCTTTGTCGACGGGAGATGTTATCTGCCCGCCGTCGCTCCAGAACACCTTGTATCCGTTGTACTCCTTGGGGTTATGCGAAGCGGTGATCATGACGCCGGCTACCGCGCCCTTCAGGCGGATGGCGTAGCTGAGCTCGGGAGTAGGACGTATATTGTCGAAAATGTAGACATGGATACCGTTGGCGGACATCACGTCGGCCGTGATCCTGGCGAATTCCTTGCTGTTGTTGCGGCTGTCGTAGGAGATGCAGAAGCGCAGGTCATCCCCCTCGCAATGGGCCAGGATGTAGTTCGCAAGCCCCTGGGTGGCCATTCCTACCGTATACTTGTTCATGCGGTTGGTGCCCACGCCCATTATGCCGCGAAGGCCTCCCGTACCGAATTCGAGATTCTTGTAGAAAGCATCCTCGAAGGCTGCCGGGTCTGAATTGCGAAGTTCAATGATTTTGCCTTTGGTTTCGGGATCGAAGTCCCCTGTGAGCCATGCGTCGGCCCTGGAAATATAATCTGCCATATTTATGCGGTTTATCGTCAAATATAGTGAAATTTATTGATTTTTAAGGTGTTTCAGCCAGAAAAGATGGTCCGCTTCGCGGGAATGCTCTCCCTGCTTGCCGCGGTATCCGTGCATTCCGTCAGGATATATCATCAGATCGAACTGACGGCCGGCCTGCTGAAGGGCGTCCACCAGCTGGAGGGTGTTCTGGAAGTGAACGTTGTCGTCACCTGTGCCGTGGGTCAGTTTAAGATGCACGCCGTCCGTCAAATCAGCGGCGTAGGAAAGCACCCTGGACCTTTCGAACCCGTCGGCATTCAGTTCCGGGGTGAGCATGAAGCGCTCGGTATAATGTGAATCGTAGAGCTGCCAGTCGTAGACTCCTCCACCGGCTATTCCGCAGCAGAACAGGTCCGGATGACGCATCAGCAGCATAGCCGTCATGGTCCCGCCGAACGAGAATCCTTCCACTCCTATATGCCCGGCATCTACGTACGGCAGGCTCGCCGCCCACTCCGCCCAGGTCGCGAAATCCCTGACAGGCACAGTGGTCAGGTCGCGGAAGGAGAGGTCTCTGCCGGCCCTTCCGCCATGCCCCGCGACACGGCAGTCGGCTACGATGCTGATGATTCCGTTCTCCCAGAACCAGGTATCGGGCCGGCGCCAGCGGTCATACACATAGGCGGTATTCGGTCCTCCGTAGATTTCGAAGTGAACGGGATATTTTTTCGAGGGATCGAAGCCCTTGGGATAGGTAATCCTGCCATACATGTCCTGCCCGTCTTCAGCCTTGATGCTGATGATATGAGGGAGAGCGAAACGGGTTGAATCCTCTTCGCCCTTAATGCTGCCGGGAGCCCTGCCGGACCACTCGAAGACCATGGTCCTCGCATTCGAAAGTCGGGCGTACACATTTTTCATATCCCTTGTGAACCAGCAGCTTTCCACATTGAAACCCTCAGGCGTGAGGCGCGTTATGCGGCCGTTCCTGCCGAGTTTGTACATGTAGGACATCACCCTGGAATCCCTTTCGGCGACAAAATACAGATCCCCGTTCTTCCTGTCCAGCTTGCGGAGTCTCACCCTCCAGTTCTTTCCGTCGGTAAGCCTCTTAAGCTCTTTCCCGTCGTACGAAAGATAGTAAATCTGCTCCCATCCGCCCTCGAAATCCCGGACCATGTAAAGGCCCTTGTCGGAAAACAGCATCCCTTCTATCCATTCTAGCCAGGTCTCGCTGTCTTCGGAATAGATGCAGGACTTGCTTCCATCGCCGGAGTCCACTCTGAACAAGTCCAGATGCTGCTGCACCCGGGGTTCGCGCTGGACGTAGAGATATCTGCCGTCGTCGCTCCAGAAAGGAGTGCCGAAATACTGGTCCTCGTTTTCGTCGAAATCCGCCCACACCGTTTCGGAGGGCCTGTCAAGGTCGATGATGCCGATGCGGACCTTCGGATTCGGCTCTCCGACTTTGGGGTAACGGGTCTCGTGAAGGACTCCGTCCTGACCGACTGCGGAATAAATCGGAAACATCGGAACATCGGTCTGGTCGAAACGGTAGAAAGCCAGCTTCCGGCCGTCCGGGCTCCACCAGAAGGCCCGGTAGCGGGAAGGACGCCCGAATATTTCCTCGTAGTACACCCAGGAAGCATAGCCGTTCAGGATGACGTCGGAGCCGTCGTTTGTGAGACGGACGGTGTCCTTTGAAGCCGTCTCGCACACATACAGGTCGTTATCCCGCGTAAAGGCGAAGCGGGTGGAATCGGAACTGTAGGTCAGGTTGACTATCGAAGCAAGTATAAACAGCAGCAGTTTCATACGAAAAATCTGTCATTGAAATTCACCAGATATATTTTCTCGACGGCACGTGTCATTGCCGTATAGAGCCACTTCAGGTCGTCCAGGGTCTGCTCGTCCTGCCAGAACGGGCAGTCGATGAAAACGCAGCCCCACTGCCCACCCTGAGACTTGTGGCATGTAATCGCCTCGGCATATTTCAGCTGGAGGGCATTGTAGTAAGGGTCTTCCCGGACCGCATCGTAACGCGCCTTCTTGGTCGACAGCGCGGAATAGTCTTCCGACACTCCCTGATACAGCTGATTCTGCTGTTCATAGGTGAGCGAGGCCGACTCGCTTTCCAAAGTATCCAGACAGACTTTCGCCTTTATCTCCCTCTCGCCGTAGTCGGGAAAGGAGAGCACGGCGTCGGCGAAATGCAGGCCGTAGCGGTCCTCGTAGTTGCGTATGCGCACGAGCGTGGCCATATCGCCGTTGGCGATGTAATCCATCCCTTCGACATCCTGCACGAACTGATAGCAGTTCTTGACTATCATCAGCCTGTCGCCCCGCACAAGACGCTCTTCCTTGTACTGGACCTGGGCACGCACGCCCAGATTGTAGCGTATGGCCCTTTTGTTGGAACGGCAGAGAATGATAGTACCTTCCTCCCCATAATCTCCGTATGCGGAAGACAGACTGTCTATCAGTTCACCTCCGCCTATGCGGACAATGTCGCCGCAGCCGCGGACATCGAGTTTCAGGGCTCCCGGATCCTCCCCGGACTCGGCGGCCCTTATCATTTCCCGGATCCTGGTGGCGTTGCGCAGAATTCCGGACTCGCCTGCCTGCCGGACCACCGTGGTGAGCTCCGCATAATCCACCCCTCCGAAACCGTCCATATAGTCCGGACTGAGCGCCGGGCTGGCGTCCAGGCCCACGGGAGGGAGCTGTGCGGCATCTCCTATCATGATCAGGCGGCAGTCGCTCCCTGCGCGCACGAATGCGATCAGGTCTTCCAGGAGATTTCCGGTGCCGAAGGCGCTCGTACCCTGATGAGCGGTCTCGTCGATGCCGATCAGGGACACTTCGTCGACGACAAAAAGAGTGTTCCTTGCCTTGTTCGGCGACAGGGAAAACTGTCCGAATCCGTCGGCCCCTACGGATTTCTGACGGTAGATATGCTTGTGTATCGTAAACGCCGGCCTGCGGGCCATTCCGGAGAGCACCTTCGCCGCCCTGCCGGTAGGAGCAAGCAGCACCGTGTGGAGCTTGAGTTCCTCGAGGGCGTCTATGACCACGGAAATTGCCGTAGTCTTGCCTGTTCCGGCATATCCGTTCACTACCAGGATATCGCCGTCGTCACCGGTAAGGAATGAAGCGATCTTGTGCATGAGGGCGTCCTGGCAGGGCGTGGGCTCATACGCAAAACGGCGGGAGAATTCTTTGTACAGGAAAACGCTTCGGTCCATCTATCGATTCTTTCTGCTGAAGATGAACGAAGCGACTGCAAGCACGGGATAAATCTCCACGCGCCCCATGAACATGTCTATCGTATAGAAGAACTTGGCAAGGGAAGGCTCGGC
>Ga0310695_10000995_pt1 | contig 69134 bp, 67 predicted proteins | sample RumenRJG_04DNA_FD_203882 | JGI IMG/M metagenome (GOLD analysis project Ga0310695, IMG submission 203882) | Bovine rumen microbial communities from Lethbridge, Alberta, Canada - RJG_04 (v2) (version 2) | ecosystem: Host-associated > Mammals > Digestive system > Stomach > Rumen | place: Canada... | reverse complement strand
TCGTATGCTCTCTGACCATCATAGATAGCCTCTGCATTAACGATAGAGTAGGCGTTGAAATACTCGTCGGAAGAGCCGTATTTGGTAGGACCGCAAAGCAGTTTTCGATACTCCATATCGGTACAGTCCCTTACGTTTGGCTCACTTGCATCCATCCACCAGGCATCCATGCCTATTGTGCCGAGCTTCTCGTAGAGCTGACGCCAGAAAATCTTACGTGCGCCCTCGTCGTAGGCATCGTAGAAAGCGTATTTATAGCCGAGCCAGTCGTAGAGACTATCCTTGATACTCTGCTGATAGATGTAGCCTTTCTCGTTGAGTTCCTTGAAGTTGTTTGGCTTGAAATAATACTTCGGCCAGCAGGAAATCATGATCTTAGCCTTGTTGGCATGAATAGTATCGATCATTCCCTTTGGATCTGGGAAACGCTTGCCGTCAAACTCGAAAGCACCCCATTGGTCATCTACCCAGTAGTTCCAATCCATCACGATATTGTCGATAGGAAGGTGACGCTTGCGGAAACCTGCCAATGCGTCAAGTATCTCTGCCTGAGTCTTGTAGCGCTCACGACTCTGCCAGAAACCGAACAGCCAGTTAGGCATGATCTGAGCCTTGCCAGTAAGAGTTCTGTAACCGCTGATAATATCATCGGCATTCTCGCCAGAAATGAAATAATAGTCAAGTTGCTGTCCCATCTCGCTCCAGAAACTAATCTTCTGCTGCTCAGCCTTATTCACAGGCTCAAGGGCTCTCAATCCGCAATAAGCCTCACCACCGTCAGGCTTCCATTCCAAGCGGATGGTGTAAGTCTTTCCTGCCTGAAGATTAACGGCAAACTTTCTCGCGTTAGGATTCCACGCGGTTCGCCATATCTCCTGATCCTTCTTGCCTGTGTTGAGCACATCCTCGGTATATACTGGCTTGCCGTTGATGTAAATCTTCTGATAGCCAGAGTAATAGTGAGAGAAACGATACTCGCCTGTCATCTTTGGCGTTATGCTTCCCTCATATACAACGGTGGCATTATCGAGCTTGAAAGCAGGAAGATTCTTTGCTGATTTCAGGTTCTCGAAGTAGATGCTATCCTCGCGTCTTACAAGAGTTTCCTGACCGGGAGCCTTGTAAGTGCCGGTAAGAGCTCCTTCTTTTCCGTCCTTGTCGCGAAGCGTGAATACCTCGTGCAACTGACTGTAGTCCTTTGGATTACCGAAGCGTGAGAGGGAATAGTTATCGAGCAGAATACCATAGTTGTTGCTGCTCACGATGAATGGTATTGATACCTTTGTGTTGTATTGGAACAATTCCTCATTCTTTCCTTTATAGTTCCACTCGTCAGCCTGATGCTGGCCAAGTCCGTAGATAGCCTCGCTGTTGTCAAGGTTCTCGAAAACCTGACGCATCGTCCAGCCCTTGTAGGTCTCAGGCTTGCCGTCGGCATGAATCTGGGTAACCTCGTAAGGGGTGAAGGTCTTGCCGCCACCTTTCTGGTCGCGGGCAATCAGCTTTCCCTTAGAATCGGTAAACCATACCTCGCCCGTAGTGGAGAGGACATTGCCGTTGATCTTTCCTGTACTTACCACGACCTTGTCGCCTTCTTCCTTGACCGTATAGTTGCTGTAAGAAGGCTGGTCAACGATGATAAGGCTCTGTCGGTCAGTGAATTGATTGTCAGCAGTTGCTGACACGCGGATAATCTTATCGCCCATCACCTGCAGTCTCACCAGCTTGGGGGATGTAGCTGAACCCTTGGTTACATGGACGGTAACGCCTTGGGCTGTTTTCTCGTAGTTGATGGCACTCGCAGGAACGCATACCATTCCAATAGCTATCGCGCACAAGAGTTTTTTCCTCATTCCGAGACTCATTTTTTTTAATTTATGCATAGTTAGTTATATTGTTTTAGTTTAGACAATCATTAATAAGGCTTTTCCCCTTTTTTATTTGGTTAGGGAGTAATTCGCCTTTTGCTTGCAAAGTTACAAAAAATATCTTATACCCCCTTATCCTTTTCTCGCAAATGATGATACTTTTCTCGATTTGTCCTCTATTACCTTATATTTTTGAGGCTTTTATTTCATTGGTAAAGCCCGATTCCTGCTGTTTTTAATTACCGTACATGAATATAACTGCCGCTTATCTTCCTCCTATGATGCTCCATCAGTTCTCCATCAGTCCTCCATCGATCCTCCATCGAAACGATGGACCATCGATGGACTATCGATGGAGTATCGATGGAGTATCTACGGACTTACAACGGTTTTTTAGCGAAGTTGTATTCGGTCTTCTCTTTTTCTTTATTTCTTTTCTAAATTTGCTTTTTCTCATATTTTTTCATTCTTTCTGTAAAATTTCATTCTTATTCTTGCATAATTCGAAAAAAAAAACTACTTTTGTGGTCGATTTAAGAGGAAACTAATAGCCGAACGGAAAATTCCCAAGTTTACGTTTTTGAACTCTTAACTCCTTAAAACTCAGGAAATGAAAATTTTCTTGGGTGGATTTTGTGTTTCTGTACAAAAGCAGAAGCATTGTTGTTCTTATGGAAAATTATCAGTATCACATATTCTCTCCATACCGTGTATGTCCTTTGGGAGCCCATGTAGATCATCAGCATGGACTTGTGACGGGCTTTGCTATAAACAAGGGTGTTGATCTCTGGTTTAATGTTCGTGAGGATGCGCAGGTAAACCTCACAAGTCTGTCTTTTGAAGGTGAGGTGCATTTTGATCTCGCAAAGCGAACAGAGGTTCGAGAGAAGCATTGGGGCGACTATGCACGTGGTGCAAAGTATGCCCTCAAGAAGCGTTTTGAGCTTACCAAAGGAATAGACGGTTTGCTCAAAGGCTCGTTGCCGGTAGGTGGCTTGAGTTCTTCTGCTGCTGTACTCATTGCTTATGTAATGGCATTTGCAAAGGCTAATGGAATAACCCTGCAGCCATTTGAGGTGGTACAGATAGCATCTGAGGCTGAACGTGAGTATATCGGTCTTAACAACGGACTTCTTGATCAGGCTTGTATCGCCCTTGGAAAGAAGGACGGATTGCTCTTCCTTGATTGTGACAGCAATGAATGGAGGGTGATAAAGCGTAATCCTGATATGCCGGAGTTTGAGATTGGAATATTCTTCTCTGGACTTACGCGCTCACTTGTCAATTCCGACTATAACCTTCGTGTGTTCGAGTGCAAGACAGCCGCTTGGAATATGCTTGCATATATGGAGCAGCCTCTCAAGACATTCGACAAGACTTTCCTCCGTGATATTCCAAAGGATACTTTTGATAAGACCCGTGATATGATGCCATCGCGCTTTGCTCGTAGGGCAGAGCATTTCTACTCAGAGTATCGTCGTGTGCGTCAGGGCGTTACCGCATGGGAAACGGGAAATCTGCAACTCTTCGGAAAACTCTCGTTTGATTCTTGCGAATCGTCAATACATAATTATGAGTGTGGTTCTCCAGAGCTAATCTCTATCTATAACATCATGCGTCCGCTCCAAGGTGTATATGGAGGTCGCTTCTCAGGGGCAGGCTTCAAGGGAGCTGTGATTGCGCTTGTTGATCCAGCATACAAGGAACAGATAGAGGCAACGCTTACCAAGGAATATCTCGCTCAATTCCCAGAATACGAGAATACGTTTAAGGTGTACTGGGTGAAGCCGGATGACGGGGCGAGGTTTATATCGTAAGAACACTATGGCCTCTCCCCCCGCTTCGCACATACTCGAAGATACTCAATCTTCGACTTCCCACCGTAGGGAGGGAGCCGGAGTGCGAAAAGGTCGCTTGAAGGAATAGGGAGAGTTTTTTTGATATATGAGGTAGATTGTCAATAATTAAAGAATTAAATAACCGTTCTCTTCCGGTTTTTCCCCTTTTGAGGGGGATAAGAAGGGGTTCTAATGTTAAACTATAACGTAAATCTTGAGGGCAAGACAGTCCTCGTGACTGGAGCCGCAGGCTTCATTGGTAGTAATCTTGTAAAGCGTCTGTTTAAGGACGTGCAGAATATTCGTGTAGTTGGACTTGATTCCATTTCCGACTACTATGACGTGAACATCAAGTATGAGCGTCTTTCGGAGATAGAGGCTCTAAATCGTGACTGGAGATTCGTGAAGGCAAATCTCGCAGACAAGGAGGCTATTGACAATCTCTTTGCTGAAGAGAAGTTCTCGGTTGTTGTGAATCTCGCTGCTCAGGCAGGTGTTCGTTATTCCATCACTAATCCTGGTTCTTATATTGAGTCAAACCTTGTCGGTTTCTACAATATCCTTGAGGCTTGTCGCCATAATGATGTAGAGCATTTGGTTTATGCTTCTTCTTCATCAGTATATGGATCAAACAAGAAGGTGCCATATTCAACAGATGACAAGGTAGACAATCCTGTATCTCTATATGCTGCAACCAAGAAGAGCAACGAGCTTATGGCTCATGCATATTCAAAGCTATACAATATCCCATCAACAGGATTGCGCTTCTTCACGGTTTATGGTCCTGCCGGTCGTCCTGATATGGCTTATTTCGGTTTTACGAACAAGCTTCGTGAGGGCAAGACAATCCAGATATTCAACTATGGTAACTGCAAGCGAGACTTCACCTATGTGGATGATATCGTAGAGGGTGTTGTTCGTGTTATGCAGCACGCTCCTGAGAAACAGAATGGAGAGGACGGACTTCCAATTCCTCCATATAAGGTCTATAACATCGGCAATAACTCACCTGAGAATCTTCTTGATTTCGTCACAATACTTCAGGAAGAACTCATTGCTGCAAAGGTACTTCCTGCTGACTATGATTTTGAGGCACACAAGGAGCTCGTTCCTATGCAGCCGGGTGATGTTCCTGTAACCTACGCAGACACATCAGCTCTTGAGCAGGACTTCGGTTTCAAACCTTCAACATCCCTTCGTGATGGACTTCGTGCATTCGCAAAGTGGTATGCAAGCTACTATGGGGTAGCGGACTAAAGTCAAAGGTCAAAGGACTAAGGTCGTAAATCATAGTTTATGGCGCGAAACTTTGAGACTCTAAGAGTTTGGCAGCAATCCCGCAGTTTCGTGAATGCCATTTATGACATTATGGAGCCTGTACGTGATTATGGCTTCCGTGATCAAATGCAACGTGCAGCTGTAAGCATAATGAATAATATTGCTGAAGGTTCGGAATCTGGCTCTGATGCCAAGTATGTTTATTTCTTACAGATATCAAGAGGCAGTTGTTCTGAAGTTCGTTCTATGTTATATCTATGTTTAGATCGTAAGATTATTGATCAATTAACTTTTGACCACCTTAAGACTGAAGCTATCTCAATTTCAAATCAAATCTATCGTTTAATAGAGTCTATAACAAAAGCAAACCAATCAAAGGAAAATGGGAATATGACAAATGCATAATCCTTGAACCTACGACCTTTGACTTTAGACCTTAGACCTTCGACCCATTATAATGAAAAATATTGTAATAGCAGCTGGTTACGCTACTCGTCTTGGGGAACTTACAAAGAACTTTCCAAAGCCGCTTCTGAAGATTGGCGATTCGACTATACTTGGTCGTATGCTCGATGATATTGATACAATCCCAGAGATTGATGAGCATATTATCGTAACAAATCATCGCTTTGCTTCAATCTTCGAGGATTGGGCAAAGGAGCAGAAATATACAAAGAAGATAACCGTTATTGATGATGGCACAAGTACAAACGAGACACGTCTTGGCGCTGTTCGCGATCTTCAGTATGCCATAGAGGTTCTTCAGAAACGAGAAATAGTAAATAGTAAATCGTCAAATAGTAAATGGCCTGATGATATGCTTGTTGTTGCTGCAGATAACCTTCTCTTCTTCTCATTCAAGGGCTTCGTTGATTTCGCGAAGGAAAAGGGCACACCATGCATTATGTGTCATGAGCAGCCTGTAAGGGAGAAACTTCAGCGTACTGGAGTTGTCGTGCTTGATGAGAACAATAAGGTTCTCAATATGGAGGAAAAACCACAGGAGCCAAAGAGTACATGGGCTGTACCACCTTTCTATATCTATAAGAAAGAAAATATAGATATGATTATGCATGCCATAGAGAATGGCTGTGGCTTTGATGCTCCGGGCAATCTCGCTCACTATATGGTAGATAATGTGACTATGCATGCTTGGCCAATGGCAGGAACTGGAGAGAATCTCCGTTTTGATATCGGCTCACTTGACACCTATAAGGAAGCTTGTGAAAAGTATGGTGTGAGGAAATAACCTCGTATCGCTTTCATCTACAGCCTAAAAGTGACAAAGGTAATAACATACGGAACATACGACCTCCTTCATCAAGGGCATATAAACCTTCTTCGTAGGGCAAAGGAACTTGGCGACTACCTCATTGTTGGTGTCACAAGTGACAGTTTTGATCGTGGAAGAGGCAAACTCAACGTAAGAAACAATGTACTTGAGCGTGTTGAAGCTGTCAGGGCTACAGGCTATGCAGATGAAATCATCATAGAAGACTATCTTGGTCAAAAGATTGACGATATTCAAAAATACGATGTTGATATCTTTGCCATAGGATCAGATTGGGAAGGTAAATTCGACTATCTCAATGAGTATTGTAAGGTAGTGTATCTTCCACGCACTCAGGGCGTTTCTTCTACAATGCTTCGTGCGGAAAGTCAGGATGTATTCAGAGTCGGAATTGTGGGATCAGGTCGCATAGCAAACAGATTTATTCCAGAGGCTAAGGTTGTTAATGGGGTAGAGGTGGTATCTGTATATGATCCGAACAAGGCAAATGCCGATACTTTTGCCAACAAGCATAATCTGAAGGCATATAGTGATGACTATCAGCAGTTTCTTGCAGATGTAGATGCTGTTTATGTGGCTTCTCCACATCTTACACATTACCAATATGCGAAAGAGGCACTTGAAGCTGGTAAGCACGTTCTATGTGAGATTCCGTTCACTCTTTCCGCATCTCAGGCAAAGGAATTGTATGATTATGCGGAAACTCATAACCTTGTGTTGTTAGAGGCAAGTAAAACTGCTTATTGCCCTGCTTTCTGTCATATAACGACGTTGGTAAAAAGCGGAGTGATAGGAGATGTGGTTGATGTCAAGGCATCGTTATCAAAGATGGTTCAGGCGCCAACCCGTGAATTGGATGCATCTCAGGCAGGAGGAGCGATGAATGAGCATTCTCCGCTTACGTTGATGTCTGTTATAAAGATTCTTGGCAAGGACTATACCAAGGTTGATTTCTACTCAAAGATGGAAAATGATGTGGATGTATATACCAAGATAAATCTTTGCTATCCTCACGCCACAGCTTCAGTAACATTAGGCATAGGCGTAAAAACGGAAGGCAACCTCATCATTTCAGGCACAAAAGGATATATCTATGTTCCTGCTCCGTGGTGGCTGACTGATTATTTTGAGATTCGTTACGAAGATCAGACAAAGAATAAGAAATTCTTCTATAGCTATGACGGAGATGGCTTGCGTTATGAGATACAGGAGTTTATATCCATGATAGCTAATAATCGCAGAAATTGCTATAAACTCCAGACAAGGGAAAGCGTTGCGATTGCTGAGATAATTGAGAAGTATAACAAAAAGGAAAACGTGACAATATTGTGAAATACGCGGTTGTTACAGGTGGCACATCGGGGATAGGCTTAGGTGTCGCAAAGATGTTAGTAAGCAAGGGCTATTATGTGTTTGCCACGTATGTGGGGCCTGATTTTACAGAGAAGATAGAAAATTTCGAAGCAATCAAAACCGATCAGACAAACCGTGAGGAGGTATATGGTTTTATCAACTATGTGAAGAACAAGACCGATCACTTGGATTGTCTCCATTGTAATGCAGGAATGAGTATTCGTAAGGCATTCACGGAATATACGGACAGAGATTGGGACATGATGATGGAAGTAGCAGTAAACTCGCACTATATCATGTGTCGTGAGTTCTTCCCAATTATTCCTGCAGGAAGTCGTATACTATTCACAGGTTCTCAGATGGTTATAAATCCGCATGCAACGGTACTCGCTTATGGCGTTGCAAAGTCTGCAGTTCACGCTCTTTGCAAGAATCTTGTCAAGGAATTTGAAGGAACGGGAACTACCGTAAATGCCGTTGTCCCAGGATTTGTAGAGACGCCTTGGCAGAAAGAGAAGCCCGAAGAGATAAAACAGAATATTTACAGAAAAACTGCCATTCATCGTTTCGCTACAATAGATGAGGTCGTTGATGCATTTCGCTTCTGCATTGACAACCCATTTGTTAACGGCAGTCAGATAGAGGTGAATGGTGGGTATTCGTACAAATAGTTCAACTTTCGCATAGTTCAAGTTGCAGGTTTATTAAGGTTTGTTGTTCCTCTGATCGGAATATTATTAATGGTACTGGTCTTACTATATATGTGGAAAAGCATATTTTAGATTACATTATTTGATCTTCTATAGCATTCTGATTGTGACTTATTGTCCGTTCTTGAGACTTGTGCCAAGTATTTCACTCATGAGCAACAGTAAGAACAAGTGTCTCGTTTAGGGATGGAACTATGTCATGAGTCCTCAAAGAGGAAATATCTGTACATATCATAATATTGCAAATTGTTAATTAAATACTCTTTTTTGTTATGGATCTACTCATTTGTAACATTATCAACAATGCAACCTTTTGTGTAAAGCATGTAAAGACAAGTGGCAATTGTTCCAATTATATAATTCTTGAATTATGCTGATTGTCTTGTGAATTTTTGTCAAAAAGCCCCCATAAGTTATGAATAACAAATTAATCACAGTAACTTCCCCACTTCTCCCGAACCTTGATGAGTTCAATGAACTTCTGAAACAAATATGGGATAGCAAATGGATTACCAATAACGGTTCTTTCCACATGCAGTTGGAAAAAGAACTTGCAGAATACCTTGGAGTACCTTACCTCAGTCTCTTTACAAATGGCACACTCCCTCTTCTTACAGCTCTTCAGGCATTGAGAATCACAGGAGAAGTAATAACCACTCCTTATAGTTTTGTTGCTACAACTCATTCTATTTGGTGGAATGGGTGCAAACCTGTCTTTGTAGATGTGGATCCTGCAACTGGTAATATCGATCCAGAAAAGATTGAGGCAGCAATCACTCCAAAGACAACAGCCATCATGCCAGTTCATGTGTATGGGAAACCATGTGATACAAAACGTATTCAGAAGATTGCTAATACATATGGACTGAAGGTTATTTATGATGCGGCCCATGCTTTTGGCGTAAATGAAAACGGAGTAAGCGTACTGAATGCAGGTGACATGAGTACGCTCTCATTCCATGCAACAAAGGTATATAACACTATTGAGGGTGGGGCCATGATTATGCATGATGCAGAGACCAAGAAACGTATTGATGATCTCAAGAACTTCGGATTCCACAACGAGGTAACTGTAGTTGCCCCTGGTATCAATAGTAAGATGGATGAAATGCGTTCTGCTTATGGTCTTCTGAATTTAAGGCAGGTGGATTCTGCTATTGCTGCTCGTAAGACTGTTGCAAAAACTTACTACGAAGCCCTCAAAGATGTCAAGGGTATATCATTCTATCCATATCTAAAGGAATCTTTCGAGAGTGACACTCTTCATTATAATTACGCCTATATGCCAATGTTCATCAATGCAGAGGAATATGGTATGACTCGTGATGAACTCTATGCAAAGATGAAAGATGCGAATGTGCTTGGTAGAAGATATTTCTATCCACTCATTTCGGAGTTTAGTACATATAGAGGCTGTCAAGGTGCAGATAAAGCCAATCTTCCTAATGCTCACAAAATGGCAGATAATGTTATTTGTCTTCCAATGCATCATGCATTAAGTGAAGAAGACATACGAAGAACACTTGATTGTATTATAAAATAATGGCAAAAAACTCTTTTTATTCAGAAGAAGAACTCTTGTCAATGGGATTTAAAGCCATTGGCAAAGGGTGTTTGATTAGTCGTAAAACTAGTTTCTATGGAATAGAGCAAATCTCTATTGGTAATAATGTTCGGATAGATGATTTTTGTATCCTTTCGGGCAACATTTTGTTGGGAAACAATATTCATATTTCTGCATATGTTGCACTATATGGAGCTGAAGGCATAGAGTTAGAAGATTATACAGGTATTTCTGCTCGCAGTACAATATATTCTGCAATGGATGATTTTTCAGGAGATTACCTTGTGGGACCTATTCATCCAGAAGAATATACACATGTAACGGGAGGAAAGGTTACAATTAAAACATTTACGCAGATTGGGGCAAATGTGCTTGTGTTTCCGAACCTGACTATAGGCGAGGGATGTGTAGTCGGAGCATGTTCCATGGTGCGTAAGAAACTTGAACCATGGGGAATCTATTATGGATTACCTGTGAAAAGGGTTAAAGATAGAAATTGTAAAATGACAGAATTTGTAAAAAAGTGAATTTGATTGCCATTTTGCAGAACTAATTCCATATAAATATACATATTACGGATTCAATGCCTGAGAAATCATTAAAGCAAAAAGCGGTTAAAGGGGTTGCATGGACAGCTATGGATTCCATCGCTCAATATGGAATACATTTTTTTGTAGGTTTGATTTTGGCTCGTCTGTTGGCTCCTAGCGACTATGGTTTAATAGGGATTATGGCAATCTTTATAAATCTATTTAATGCAATAGTTGATAGTGGTTTTACAAATGCCTTGATTCGGAAGAAGAATGCTAATGACAGGGATTATTGTACTGTTTTTTATATTAATTTGGTATTATCTGTTATTCTAAGCGTTCTTTTTTTCAACTCTGCGAAATTCATAGCCATTTTTTTTAATAGAATAGAATTGTATGAGATTACTCAGGCTATGTCCATCATTGTTATTGTTAATGCCTTTTCTATTGTTCAAAGAGCCAGATTGACGAAGGCTTTGGAGTTTAAAATTCAAACAAAGATATCTGTATTTTCATCTGTAATTAGTGGAATAATAGGTATTATTTTTGCTTACAGTGGATATGGAGTATGGGCTTTAGTTGTGCAACAGTTGATAGCAAGAGCGTTAATTTGTCTTTTGTTATGGTGGGCAAGTAAGTGGATTCCTCGTTTTGATTTTAGTAAAGAGAGTTTTATAGCGATGTGGACTTTTGGTTGGAAACTATTGGTCAGCAAGATTATAGATACGACTTGGAATCAAATGTATCAGGTCGTAATAGGAAAATGTTATAGTCCTCAAACTTTAGGCCTTTTTACAAGAGCAGAACAATTCAGTTCGTTGTTTTCAAGTAATATAACAGCAGTTGTTCAGCGTGTCAGTTATCCTGTATTGACTTCAATACAAGATGACAATAATAGGTTGAAATTAGTTTATAAGAGAATTATTCGAACAACAATGTTACTGACTTGTATTCTTATGTTGATGATGGCTGCGATTGCGAGGTCAATGGTATATGTCCTTATTGGTGAACAATGGCTTCCTTGTGTGGGTTTTCTTCAGATTCTATGTTTTACGATGATGTTCTACCCTTTGCATGCTATTAATCTAAATATGCTTCAGGTGCAGGGAAGGAGTGATTTGTTTCTCAGACTTGAAATAATCAAGAAAATATGTCTTATAATTCCAATTGTCCTTGGTATATTTATTGATATATATATAATGTTGATTGGAAGTTTTGTGTTTAATGTTTTTGCTTATTATTTGAATGCATATTATTCAGGTCCTTTAATAAACTATGGTATCTTAGAACAGGTTTTAGATATCTTTCCTTCAATGATGACAGCATTTTCTATTGCGCTTCCTGTTTATTTGTTGTCGTATTTGCCTTTTTCTTTATATTGGATATTTGTCTTGCAATTAATATTAGGTGTTACAATTGGAGGAATTGTACTAGAACTATCTCGAAATAGTGACTATTATTATCTAAAAAATGTTATTAAAACACGTTTCAATGCAACAAAACAATAAGAATAATCTATATGTATTTTTGACCAATACAATATCAAGGATATCAGGTGGTCCTATTTATGTAGATAACAAAAGGAAGTATCTGGAAGGAAAAGGATGGGTTGTTAAAGTTTTTGATGGTGATGATTTATGGGGAGAAGATATTATGGTGGACGGTCTTAGAAAATATAAAAAAAATAGGTTATTCGAGTTGCAATATCCTCCTTCTTGGTATTGTGCATTGCAACGAAATCGTGTGATTAATAAAATCGTTTTAATGCTACCCAAACATAGTTTCTGTGTAATTGAGTCAAATCAAATAACCATGGCAGAATGGGGCGAACTAATAGCAGCACATATAAATGCCAAGCATATTTTTTTCAATATAAATGAGAATACGCGTGTTTTAGATAAACAACATTATGATTTTTTGTGTTATAAACTTCAGCATAATGAATTGTTCACAATCTCAGCAAGTGCAATTGAGACATTGTTTTCAAAATATTGTTTTATACAGGATTCAGAAAAACATTTTTGGCATGCGTCTGTTGATACAGATATAGTGGATTATCCTTTTGCTGCGATAGATAATATTCCAAGAGCTGATTATAGTATCGGGTATTTTGGAAGATATAAATCTTTTTTACCTTATGTTTTTGAACAAATTGCTTCATTTGCAACTTTTCATAGAGAGAAGACGGTAAATCTGTTGTTGCTCGGGGTTGATGAGATTAGTGCTTCTGAAGCTAGTCTGTTGAGAAAAGCGAATGTCAATACAATTATATTAGGTCGCAAATCTCCTATTCCTGCTTCTTTTTTCAACAACACAGATGTAGTGATTGCAACTGCTGGTTGTGCAATTATTTCTTACAGATATGGCGCTAAAGTAATATCAATGAATGTGGAGGATAAATTACCTCTTGGTTTTTTAGGTTATACAACTGATGCAATTTCTTATGCGAATCACTTCATTACAGACAAACGGTCTCTTTTTGAAATGTTGGAATCATTCTATAATAAGATGGAGGATTTTAATCACGAAATACCGAATCACTATTCTGTATCTCATGCAGAGGATGATTATAAATATCAATTGAGTGATTTGTCAATTCATTCAGAATATTATGACACAGCCAAAATCAATGCTGTTAATACAAAATCACAAAAGATAAAATCGTGTATTGTAAAAGTAGGTTTGGCCAGATTTTTATTTCGTGCTACCCAAATGCAGAATAAGTCATGCCATTAGTATATCTGTATCCCATATTTTTCGCATTCTTGATTTATAAGGAAAAATGGAAAGATTTTCATGCTATATATTTTATGATAGTTTGTATCTTCTTTTTTTCTGGGCTATGTGCAGTCTATTTGATGAAATACAATGCCGAAACTTATCATGAGTTGTCGTTAATAGCGGTTGTTTATCATTTGACAGTTTTAGCGATGATTTTCATTTCTGTACGAGGTATAGAAACTCATCGTAATCATTCTTTGGAACAGACATCAGATACAATAATATATCCATTGACATATTTCATTGTGACAATCTCCTTAATTCATATTTTCACGAATATTCAAGATGTCAGTTTGGATGTTATACAAGATGATGTCGTAGGGTTACGTAGATCATTAAGAGAAGAAAGGGGGAATAGTAACATTTTTATAAGATATGTGGATGATTATGCAAAGAAACTGAGCATTGTACCTTTGGTTTTGACTTTCTATTTTATGAAATTTCATCCCCAAAAGAAAACCTTAATCTTTGTTTTGCTATTCTGCAGTATGGGACATGCTTTCGTTTCATTAAAATTTGCGGGACGTGAATATATCATTAAGTATCTGTTTGTACTGACTTGTGTTTGGTATATGATGAAAAATAACTTGACAACGAGTTGGAGTAAGTTTATGAAATTGTTTTTTATATTGGTTACAATATTAAGTATTTCCATTTTCATATTTATATCTGTTCTTCGATTTGATGATGGAGTCTCTGGATCCACTCAAGATGCGCTCGTAAGTTATCTAGGCCAAGGACTATTAGTGTTTTCTGATGTGTTTGAAGAATTCCCATCTGGTATTTTTGACAAACATGGAACAATGTATTTCTCTTTCTTTGCCGGCTCTGCATCTTCTGTCTATAATTTGAATGACTTGGTTTATACATCTGTTTCACTTAATGCCTTTCCTACGATAATTGGATCATGGATTCAGGATTGTGGAATCCTTTGGACTACGGTTATCGTTGCTATTTTTTCTTATATAATTTCCCTTGTAAAACGCTTGACCTACTATAATGTATTTATATTAATATACATAGCATTTATATGTGAGTTTTTATTTTCTTTACCATTTTTCTTTAGTGATGCATTCACTGGTTCTCGTGTTTTTTCCCTATTGTTTATAATAGTTTTGGATAATTATAGTAGAAAAAAAACTATCATTTAAATCCTTGACAAAGATGAAACGAAATGTAACTTCTTTTCATACATGTTATGGATGTGGCGTATGTGCGGCATCTTGTGCGAAGAACATAATCACTATAGAACTGAATAGGGATGAGTTCTATGTGCCTTATATTAAAGAGTTGGATAATTGTAACAATTGCGGTATATGTCTCGACGTATGTGCTTTCAATAGTGAAAAACGAACTATTGAGGTAGATGAATTCGAAATTAAGTCATGGGTAGCATGGAGTAATGACGAAGAAATACGTAAAACATTTTTTAGCGGTGGCATTGTTTTCGAGATAGGAAAACAATTGATAGAACAAGGCTATAAGGCTATTGGTTGTAGATATAATATCGAAAAAAAACGTGCAGAGTACTATATTGCTTCAACATTTGAAGAATGTGGAACGGAAAAAACTATTGTTGATTATAGGGAAGATGTAAATTTCTCTGTAGAAAATTTGAAAAATTTACGTGGACGACAGGATTTTGTATATAGCCTTAGAAAATGCTCTGTTGTTTTTTTTAAAAGAATATCCGAATATGATACTATCTATAATCATTCCAATGTATAAAGTTGAGGCTTTCATTGAGAAATGTCTTCTTAGTTGCGTAACACAGGATATTCTGTATAATGAATATGAAATAATATGCGTTAACGATGGTTCTCCTGATTCTTCAGGTGACATTGCAAAACGGTTTGCTCGTAATTATAATAACATTATGGTAATAGACCAACCTAATGGAGGCTTGTCGACAGCTCGAAATACAGGTATGCGAAATGCAAGTGGCGAATACTATATGTTTGTGGATTCAGATGATTGGATTGCAGATAATTGTCTCGGTAAACTAACAAAGAGACTCATTGCTGACAAACCTGATGCCTTGGCTATATGTGCGTCAAATGTTATAAATGGGGAAAATAGACGTAGGCAGAGTTATTTTGATGAAACACCGGTTTCAGGAAAAACTTTATTGGAAAAAGGTATACAACCTAATGCGTGGTTAGCTATATGGAGTGCAACATTCTTCAAGAAACATAATTTCTCTTTTTATGAAGGTATTTTTCATGAAGATTCTGAATTGACGCCACGAGCTTATTATTATGCAGATAAAGTGTCATTATGTAATGATATTTGTTACTATGTTCGTCAAAATCCCGACTCAATAATGAGAAGTGTAAACCCTCAAAAGTCATTTGACTTGATTAATGTCGTGTGCCCTCATCTGAGTGATTTTGCAAATCAAGTTGAAGATAAATATAAAGTAATATTCTATAATATGGTGGGAATGTATCTAAATAATGCAATGGCATTTATTCTTATGTCTCCAAAAGATAAGCAAGAGGAGTTGAATGAACTACTTATTCGTAATAAGCATTTGTGGAGCGATTTGAGAAAGTCATCAGTTTTTAAATATAGGTTAGAGGCAAGATTAGTGGCTGCTTTTCCCAAATATCCTTTGGGGGTTTATAAATTTCTAGGGATACTTAAAAAATGACTCTATATGGCAGTGTTCTGTAAAGTATAGTGATTATATATCATTTACTTAAGTATATTCATTTAATTTTTTATTACTGCACCGCATTATTGTACAGCTATATATACTTTTAGACCAATGCAATCAATGTTCATTTTTTTAGAAAAATGAATCTGTATATGTCAAGATTGTATTATTGGCTAAATAACCAGAGATAAAGATATGAAACTGTGTTTGATATATAACTATGCTCAGCACTACCGTACAAGTATCTTCAAGTTAATGAGTGAAGAACTTGCCTGTGATTTCCTTTTCGGAGATACTATGTCGGACGTTAGAAAGATGGATTATAGTCTTTTAAAAGGAAATGTTATAGAAACTCACACAAAATATGTTATTGGTCGATGGTATTGGCAACCTAAAGTTGTGAGCCAGCTTTTTAAAGAATACGATCATTACATTATTCTAGGTGAAACTCGTGCATTAAGTACATGGCTATTTTGTATTCTAGCAAGAATTTTAAAACCTCATAAAAAAGTTTTTTTCTGGTCTCATGGGTGGTATGGAAAAGAGTCAAGATTCGAGTCTTTCGTAAAGAAAGTCGAATTTAAACTTCCTAATGGCGGCGTGTTTACTTATGGAGACTATGCTCGAAATTTAATGCTCAAAGAAGGCTTTAACGCAAATAAGTTATTTCCGATTCATAATTCTTTAGCATATGATCAACAAGTAGAAATTCGTAGGTCGTTAGGCATTTCCGAGGTGTATCGTAATCATTTTGGAAACACCAATTATAACCTCTTCTTTGTTGGCAGATTAACTCCAATAAAGAAACTCGACCAGATTCTTGATGCTATGGTTATATGTAATAAAAAAGGTCGCAGATATAATCTGACATTTATTGGCGGTGGAGTAGAGATGGGGAATTTAAAAGCTAAAGCAGAGAATTTGGAACTATCTAAACAAGTTTGGTTTTATGGACCATGTTATGATGAAAAAGATCTCAGTTCTTTAATATATAATGCGGATCTTTGTGTCGCTCCAGGTAATATAGGACTTACGGCAATGCATTCTATGGTATTTGGAACTCCTTGTCTATCTCATAATGATTTTCCTTATCAAATGCCGGAATTTGAAGCGATAAAGGAAGGAAAAACAGGAATCTTCTTTAAACGGGATGATATTCTGGATTTGGCCGAAAGTATTGATAGATGGTTTGAAATAAATGGTTCCAAAAGAGATATAGTACGTAGAAATTGTATGGATGTAATAGACAGAGAATGGAATCCTTACTATCAACTTGAAGTCCTAAAGAAAGGATTAGGTCTGTAGTATGTTTCCAATAGTTCATTATATAAAAGGGGTTGTAAAAAATCTTTTCAATCCTCGTGTTTCTGTGTTTGCTATAATATCAGCAAATGTAAAAGTTGATAAAACAGCATATATATATCGCGGAGTAAAAGCAAAACGTGCTGTTATTGGTGCTCGTTCGTATGTTGCTTCAAATAGTGAAATCGAGAATGCAGAAATTGGCAAGTATTGTTCTATTGCTGATAACTGTCGTATTGGTATGAGTAGTCATTCTTTGCAATATTTATCTACATCTCCGATTTTTACTCAAACAATTAATGCTCTTCAAGAAAGATGGATTGAGAAAAATGTGATTGAGCATAGAAGTAAGGAAAAACGTGCTTATTTAGGAAATGATGTATGGGTTGGTTCTCATGCTTTAATAAAAGGAGGAGTGCATATTGGTGATGGCGCTTGTGTCGCTGCAGGTGCTGTTGTTGTAAAAGATGTGCCACCATATGCAATTGTTGGAGGTGTTCCTGCAAGGATTATTCGATATAGGTTTCCTGATGATGTTATTAAGATGTTGAGTCTGCTAAGATGGTGGGATTTATCAGAGGACGTTATAAAGGCGAATATTGCCATGTTTCAAAAGGAAAATGTGACTGCAGAGGAACTTGCAAAAATGATAAAAAAAATTAATTGTGAAAAGAAATAGAAGACGATTATCACTTTATTCTTTTGTGTTATTGGTTGTATTTCTATTATTTTATTATGTTTTTCTTTACAAGATATTAGCAGTTAATATAAGAATACCTAATAAACAATGTGCCCATTCATTTAGTGTTATTACATTCAACATCAATGCAAATGATACTTTATCTTATACGAACGCTTTTCAGAATAGTATCTTGTCGTTAATCTATAGTCAGTCTCCTGATATTGTATGTTTTCAGGAACTTTCTTTTGAGAATCTAAGGAAAATAAAGCCTCAATTGGATAGCATTTATGGTAAATGTGATACTCTCAAAGGTGACAATCAACTATGGAGGTTAATGTTTTATTCAAATTTACCACTTAGAAATTTTAAACGCTATCATTGTGAAGGGACGATTGATACTTCTGATTTTGATTCTCTAGAATTGAAAGAGTATGATCAGATGCGAAAGCAAATGTCTGTTATGTCGGCAGAATTCGAAGTTCAATCAGGTAAATGGATAACGCTTTTTTCTGGTCACCTCCGTTCAAGTGCCTACTCAACTGCTCGTAGATCTATGTCTGAGGATTCTCATTGGTGGGATGGTATTCCTCTTTATCTTCGAAATTATAAAATAGGAAAGAGAATCCGCGACTATCAGGCACGGAATGTTCGCAGATTTATAGATGAAGCGCGTACAGAAGGTAAAACTGTTATTGTTGCAGGAGACCTTAATGACTGGTGTGGTAGCACCACACTTAATACTCTCATGGGTGAAGGTGATAATGCCCTAAAAGATGCATGGTGGGAAGGAGGAAATGGATTCGGGTTCACATATCAAGGGTGGCACCTCCGATTGCGATTAGATCATATACTATATAGTGATGGGCTTGAACTTCAGGATGTAAAAGTTATAGATTCAGATTTGAGTGATCATCGACCTCTTAAAGCGACATTTTCTATCTCTGAGAATATATAATATCTTTGTTTTAATCTCTAATAAAAACTCTACAAATATCTTTATCGATATTAACAAATAATAGATATGTCATTATCAAAAAAAATATATTTTTCCCCATTTGGCTATGTTATTTCATTCTTCCAGCATCTGATGGCGCCATTTGTAAAACGGATGATGGTATATGGCTATAAAAACCCAATAACAGGGAAATTTAACCGTGCAACACGTATATCCTCGTCCGCTTATATTATTGAGAAGGATAAACTTGATATAGGTGATAATGTATGGATTAATCATAATGCAAGGATTGATGCTTCTGGTGGACTAAAAATAGGGGATGGATGTCAGATTGGATATGGTTCTATGATCCTGTCGCATAGTAGTCATATGGCTGTTAGACTCAACGGAGAGGCGTTTATCAAATTGGATATCCCTGAACGAGTAGGCTACATCCATAAGCCTGTTGAAATTGGAGAATACACATTCATTGGAGGAGGGGCTGCTGTAATGCCAGGTGTCAAGATAGGCAAAGGATGTGTAATAGGAGTAAATAGCGTTGTCACTAAAGATGTCCCTGACTATGCAATAGTTGTAGGAGCGCCAGCAAGAATCATTGGCTCTACAATAGAAACTGACAGGAAATATTTTGATAATCCTACTGTAAGGAAATATTATTACGATAAGACGCTGATTAAATAGGATGATTTTAAGGTTGTTATATCTCCCTGCATATTTCTTCCCTGAACATGCAGCAAGTTCTTATTTGGCAAATAATAGGAATCAGGCATTTGCAGATGCTGGTTTCGATGTTATAACATATACTGCGACCCCATGTAGAGGAATATCTCAAGAGGTACGAGCAGAATATTGTAAGAAAGAACATAGGGTTGAGGTGATGTATGATAGGCATATGACCGTACATCGATTCTCCATGTATGCAGAAGGAAAGAACCCGATTATGCGTGCTTTAAGATATGTATTCTGTTGGGTTAAACAGTTTTATTATGGACTCAAGACAAAAGACATAGACTGTATATATCTTGGTTCTACACCTCCAATACAAGGCCTTCTTGGCGCCTATCTAAAGAAATTCAAGAAAGTTCCATTTGTATATAACCTTCAGGATATTTTTCCTGATTCTCTTGTCGGCACATCATTGACCAATAAAGGTTCACTCCTATGGAAGATAGGACGTGTTATCGAGAATTTCACCTATAAGCATGCGGATAAGATAATCGTAATCTCCGAGGACTTCAAGAAAAACATAATGGCAAAGGGAGTTCCGGAGGATAAGATAGAGGTAGTATATAACTGGGTGGATCAGAATGCCGTGGTTCACGTGGATCGTTCAGAGAATAAGCTTATCGGTAAGTACAATATCGACCCGACTAAGTTCTATATAGAATATAGCGGAAACATCGGTCTCACCCAGAACATGGACATGCTCCTCGATGTGATGAAAGACCTGAAGACCTCATATCCGGAAATCGGACTTATCCTTGTCGGCGAAGGCGCATATAAACAGCAAGTAGAGGAAATCGTAAGGCGTGACTATCTTACAAATGTAACCATGCTTCCGTTCCAACCTTATGAAGACATCAGTCATGTGTTCAGTCTGGGAGATGTAGGCATCATCATTTCAAAGCCTGGAGTTGGCTCGAATAGTGTACCTTCAAAGACATGGAGTATCATGTCTGCCTCACGGCCAGTACTTGCCAACTTCGACGAGAACGAGATAAAGTCCATTCTCTCTGACAACAACTGCGGTATATTCACAAAGGCTGGTGATAAAGACGCATTCAAGAATGCAATCATCAAGTTATACGAGAATCGTGATCTCTGCAAAGAATACGGCCGTAATGGACGTGAATTTATCATGAAGAACCTTACTCGCGAAGTTGGTACCCAGAAGTATGTAGATGTCATCAAATCGGTAGTGAAATAATCCATGACAGCTCTCGAACAGCAACTTGTTCAATTAATCCGTATTAGCGTCTCAGGTAACTCTGAGCCATTCTCTTCCAAGATTGATTGGACAGAGATGATGCACTTCTCCTCAAGTCATGGAGTGTTGGGAGTCGCTTTTGGAGCCATTGAGCATCTTTCCGAAGAAGATAGACCGCATATCGACTTCATAATGGACTGGATGCGACAGATAACTTATCTTGAGAGCATTAATAAGATACATAAGGATATTATAAAAGAGATATCCACATTCCTGCAGAAGAATGATATCCGTATGCTTCTTCTTAAAGGATATGGACTCTCTCTCTCTTGGCCAAAGCCTGACTCTCGTCCAATTGGCGATATTGACATCTATACTTTTGGAAAATGGGAAGAAACGGACAAATTGATATGTCAGAAACTAGGAATAAAAAGTAAAACTTCACATCATAAGCATTCCGAACTCCATTATAAAGGCAAAACTATAGAGAATCATTATGAGTTCCTGAACATCCATGCCCATCGCTCCACGGCTGAGATAGAAGACATTCTTCACAAAGAACTTAATGCCTACCCAGATAAGGATATCCCCAATCTCTATTATCCTTCTGCTCGTTTCAATGCCCTATACCTTCTTCGTCATAGTGGGGAGCATTTTGCATCTACGTGTATGAAATTAAGGCTCGTGTTAGACTGGGCTTTCTTTGTTCAGGCAAATACAATAGATTGGCAATGGCTTTTGAAAACCCTTGATAGGGTAGGGATGAAGACCTATTTGGCCGTATTGAATGCTATTTGCATCCGTCATCTTGGATTCTCGTCAACACTCTTTCCTAATCTCCCTGTTGATGACGCTTTGGTGGAAAGAAGCCTCAATGATATTCTTCATCCGGAAGTGGAACGTGAGAAACATTCAAATCTGTTTCGTGAGATATTCTATCGGTATCGCAGATGGTGGAAAAACGGATGGAAGAATCAGATGGTATTTAAGGAAAACCGTTGGCAGTTGTTACTCACACAAATGTGGAGTCATATCCTGAAACCAACCATATAATATAATTAGTTTAAAAATTAATGAAACGTTTATTTGATATTATTGCAAGTGCTTGTGGCCTGTTATTTCTCAGCCCATTATTCGTCATTCTTGCAATCTGGATAAAACTCGACTCAAAAGGACCTGTTTTCTATCGTCAGGTGCGTGTAGGTCGTCATAACAAAGATTTTCGAATTTACAAGTTCCGTTCTATGAGAGTAGACTCGGACAAGGGATCGCTCGTAACCATAGGAGGGCGCGATCCTCGAGTTACCAAGAGCGGATACGTCATAAGGAAATACAAGTTTGATGAACTTCCACAGCTAATCAACGTGTTCCTTGGTGATATGAGCCTTGTTGGTCCCCGTCCGGAAGTGCGCCATTATGTAAACTATTGGACAGAAGAGCAGATGCATGTACTCGATGTACGTCCAGGAATCACAGATCCTGCATCCATCAAGTTTCGTAACGAAAACGAACTTATGGAGAAAGCAGAGAATCCGGAAGACTACTATATCAACGTGATTATGCAGGAGAAGATCAGACTCTACCTCGAATACGTTCAGAATGCAAGTTTCTGGTATGACATCAAACTCATATTCAGTACTTTCAAGGTCATAGTAACAGAAAGATAACAATATTCAATTAACATAAAACTATAATACAATGACAATGAAAATGCGAAAAGTTCCATTTTCTCCACCTGATATGTCAGAAGCAGAGGCAAAACTCGCTGCAGAAGCCATAATGAGTGGGTGGATTACGACAGGACCAAAGACTAAGGAGTTCGAATCAAAAATCTCCTCATATCTTCATACGGAAAAGACCGTATGTCTTAACTCTGCAACTGCAGCGATGGAACTCGCCCTCCGACTTATCGGTGTCGGACCGGACGATGAGGTGATTGTACCAGCCTATACCTATACTGCAACAGCCAGCGTCACACAACATGTGGGATGCCGACTCGTTATGGTTGATTGCAATGAGCACAACCAGCAGATGGATCTCCAGAAACTATCTGAAGCTATTACAGAGCGTACTAAGGTTATTTCGCCTGTTGACCTCGGAGGCGTGGTATGTGAGTATGACAAGATTCTTGAAATCATAGAGCAGAAGAAATCTCTCTTCCGTCCATCAAGCGAACTTCAGAAGCGTATTGGGCGTATCATAATATCATCAGATTGTGCCCATGCCTTCGGAAGCCAGTGGCATGGTAAGATGGCTGGAGAGATTGGAGACTTCTCGTCATTCTCTTTCCATGCGGTTAAGAATCTTACTACAGCAGAGGGTGGAGCTCTTACATGGAATCTCCCATTCGGTAATGAGCCTGTTCCTCAACTCACAGGTGACTGGACTCTAAATAATGCCCCAGGCGTACCGTATATAGAGGGCGAGACATGGAATGCATACCTCTATCGTCTCTGTCAGTTATATTCACTTCATGGTCAGAACAAGGATGCTCTTGCAAAGACACAACTCGGAGCTTGGGAATATGATGTCATAGGTCCATGGTATAAGTGTAATATGACCGATATCTTGGCTGCTGTCGGACTTGCTCAGCTTGAGCGCTATCCCGAAATGCTCAAGAAGCGTCAGCAAATGGTTGCACAGTTGAATAAGGCTATCGATGAACTTAATGTAGAGATAGCAGATAAGGGTGTCAAACTCATCTATCTTGATCATATGGGGGCGAACCATTGCTCAAGTCATCATCTTTACATCGTTCGTCTTACTGGCAAGACCCGTGAGCAGGTCAATGATGTCATCATCAAAATGGCAGAACGAGGTATCGCTACCAATGTGCATTATAAGCCACTTCCAATGATGACCGCCTATAAAGCTCTCGGTTTTGATATCAAAGACTACCCAAACGCCTACAAGATGTTTGAAAATACAATGACTCTTCCACTCAATACATGTATGAGTCAGGAGGATTTGGATTATGTCATAGAAAACTTTATCGATATAGTAAAGGCTATAGCATAGTTCGCTATACCTCTGAAGCTGCTCCATCGCTGCTCCATCGTTTTGATGGATAGGTGGTGGAGCAACGATGGCTTTTTGGGGGAATGAAAATGAAAGGGTAGCACCCCAATTGTTGAGGCATGGAATTTATATCTTCTTTTACAAAAACTTTCTTGGAGGATTTGGCATTTTTGTTTACGTTTTCTATCAGAAATAACGGGAACTTAGGTAAATGATATGTTGCATATCTGTAAATCGATATTGCACCATTCCTATTCTTTTTTATCAGAACCTACTCATTTATAGAAAAATCGGAATATCGAACAAAATGCTTGCAATATTCAAAGAAAAACAACCAATAAATGCAGGTACAAATATCGGATAGAGGAGGTCTATCGCGTTGGATAGTAATAGCAGTCGATATACTGATTTTAAATGCCGTATTTGCTATGGGTTCTAATATTGGAATGAAGCCCACCACCCATATGGCGTAAATGCTGTGGAATATGGCATATCTTATATCCATCATTATTAATGCTCCAATTGCGCAGAATCGTTTTGTAAAAGCTGAACAGATTATCTCTAGGGCAATAGGTACAGCCATCCTTATGGCAGTGGCTTATTCTGGCCTCATCAGTCTGGCACGTCTTTTCGACTTCCACTGGATGATTCTTGCAATCAATATCGTTGTTCTCATCCTTGCAATATCAGCCTCACGTGTCATTAGCCGACTCCTGCTTAGAGCAACCCGAAGAAGAGGCAAGGAGCGTAGAACCGTTGTATTTGCAGGAGCAGGTGTGAATCTTCGTGCTTTATACGATAGAATGGCGCTCGACCTCTCCACAGGTTATAACGTTAAGGGATATTTCGAGGACCAGCCATCAACACACCTCCCAGAGACTCTCCGGCGTCTCGGAACCGTAAGTCAGGTTACTAGCTATCTCGACAACCATCACGTTGATATGCTTTTCTGTAATCTCTCATCATCAAGATCTGAAGAGATATTGCAGAAAATGAACTACTGCGAGAATCACCTCATCCGATTCTACTCAGTACCAAACGTGCGCAATTATGTGCATCGTGCCATGAAGGTTGAATATGTGGATGATGTACCAGTCCTCACCTTGCGTAGTGAGCCTTTGCTCAACCCCTTCAACCGCATCATGAAGCGTATGTATGATGTCATTGCCTCTCTCACGTTCCTTGTCTCTATCTTTTGGTGGATAGTAGCCATAGTTGCTCTCATCACCAATATAACATGCCAGGACCAGTATTCTTCCGACAGAAACGTAATGGTATCAATGGATACGAGTTCACCTGTCTTAAGTTCCGTTCAATGCGTGTCAATGCCGATGTTGACAAGGTACTGGCCACATAGAACGACCCTCGCAAGACCTAAGTGGGACAGCATTATATGTAAGACCAATATCGACGAACTCCTACAGTTCATAAACGTCCTTCTTGATGATATGAGCGTTGTAGGATAATGGACGATTATCATGCAGTTGGTAGGTGTAAATCTTGTCCACCAAAAACACGGCCTGTATTAATCAAAAAAAGAAGCTTGTATCGGATCTTTGATAACTTCTAGCGTAACAATAGGACAAGGCTCTGTTATTGGCGCTGGTTCTGTGCTTGTTAAACATATCCCTGATTGGTGCTTGGCGGCAGGGAGGTCCATGTAAGGTGATGCGGTTCATTCCCGAACATGGATTCTATTATAACAAAGAAACTAAGCAGAACGAACTAATACCGAATTATACAATGTAAACAATGTATTAATCTATCTAAACATTTATAGGATGAAGAATCAAACAAATGAAAGATATCTAAATAAACTTCATCATGACATTTTAACTATAATGGATGAAGTGAATCGTATATGCAAAGAGAATCATTTACGTTACTATCTTATGTGTGGTTCGTGTATTGGAGCTGTGCGTCACAAGGGATTTATACCATGGGACGATGATTTGGACATCGCTATGCCTTTCAAGGATTTTATTCGTTTTATAGAACTAATCAAGGGGAAAAAGTCAGGGGAGTCTATACTGTCCGATGCCTTTTACCTTCGTTGGATTAATACAGAAAAATGTTACAATCATTCTTTTGCTAAAATTTGTTTGAAAGGCACAGTATTCCAAGAAAATAATGGACCAGCATCTAAAAATGCAGGTGTTTATGTGGATGTTTTTCCTCTTTACTCATGCACAGCATATGGCAAAAGAATAGAGATAAAAAATCGTATCTGTACTTTTTTAGAAAGTTGTATTTATTATAAAGGTGCAAATCACAAATCAAGAGATTGGAATTTGAAACGTTGGCTAGTAACGATTGTATCTAACATTTTACCTAATACTGTAATATACAAAATAATGCTTATGATAATAAGGCCTCTTGACGAAAGCAAGTCTGATTATCAAGCTTTTTATGCTACACCGTATCCTATTCGACGGATGTTGTTCCCCCAGAAATGGCATGGAGAGGGAAAGGATATGTATTTTGAGGGGAGGGAATATGTATGCCCATCAGAATCCATGAAATACTTAAAACAAATATATGGAGAGGATGTTATGCAATTACCCCCAGAGAATAAAAGAAAAAGCCATTATCCACTTCGTGTTGTTTTTAGTGACGGCGAAGAAATGTATTTTGAAAAGCCGGCAAAAAAAATAAAATACAGAGACCTTATAGACTAATCAGGACTATTGAGTCTGATGTGATTTTAAACTAAATGATTTCGACAAATATAATCAATAATTGAATATGAATATTGTAATAATAATAGCTGGAGGTGTAGGTAATCGCTTGGGGGCATCGATTCCTAAGCAATTTGTAGAGGTGTTGGGCAAGCCTGTTATTGCTTACACGATGGAGCACTTCCAAAACCATCCTGAGATTGATGCCATTGAACTGGTTTGCGTAGAAGGCTATCAAGAACATTTAAAGGGTATTGTTGATAAATATGGGATTACCAAGGTAATCAAGATAGTGAAGGGCGGTTCAGAGTATGAACGTTCCATTATGAATGGTGTGGCTGGACTTGAAGGAATAGCTAAACCTGATGACATAGTGATGATTCACTGGTCTGCTTCACCTTTCCTAAATGAAGAAATGATTTCCGATAATATTCGTGTATGTAAAGAAAAGGGCAATGCTATCACTGCAAGTTATTCTTATCTCCTTTATGGCTCAAATGATGGTGACCGTGCAATGAAAGCCATCAACAGAGAGTCTTTTATGACACTAGCTGCGCCTCAATCTTTCCTGTATAAAAATATGGTAGATTTATATAAACAAGTCGATGAGAAGAATTTGTTCGAGACTGTAGATGAGCATCACACCACCGTTTTCATGGCAGAATTGGGAATTCCACTCTATTTCTCAAAGGGTAGCCATACGAATATTAAGATAACGACAAAAGAAGACTTAGATCTTTTTAGAGGATATTTGTTGAATCATAGATATCCTGAAGATTAATATTTTAGATATGGATAGTATTCAAACTACAGGCGGTGTATTGCATCCGTCAGACATTGAGTTCATTAATAATTGTATCTGTGAGGTTTTCGGTTGTGAGCCAGAAGATGTGACGGAACTCCAACCTTTACAGAAAGGATTGTCTAACTCTGTATTGTCTTTCCGTTATAATGGCGGCAAGTATGTGTTCCGATATCCAGGATTAGGCTCAGAGATTCTTATTGATCGAGGGCGAGAGTCTATAATCCAGAAACAGATAGAGGATGTTGGTGTTGACACTTCATTGGTAGCAATGAGTGTACGCTATGGTTGGCGTATATCACGTTTTGTGCAAACAAGGAAGTTCCTGTATCATGATGTGAACGACATGGTGCGTGGCATTCTTCAGTTGCGTAAACTTCATGCTGTGCAACCTAAGGTAAGATGGGAGTTTGATATCAAAGAGAAATGGGAATCTATCCGAGATATGACACCTGCTGATAAATATGGTGAGAACTTTATCCAGTTCCCGGAGTTCAAAGAAATCAAGGAACGTATCTATAGGCTCTATGAACTTGCAAAGACAGACGGTATTAGGAAATGTCTGACGCATGGTGATTGCCGCGACGAAAACTTCCTAATCAATGATAATGAGATACACCTGATAGACTGGGAATATGCAGGCTTTGGCGATCCTGGCTTTGATATTGGATCATACGTTTGTGGAGGTGACCATTCCGAGAAGGAAGTTGATAGGATCCTGTTTACTTATTTTGGACGTAAGCCGTCGTTAAAGGAACAACGCCATTTTTATGCTTATATTGCCATAACGGGTTTCTTCTATATGCATTGGACAATGTATAAAGAGTCGCAAGGTCAGGTAATAGGATATTTGAAACCCCAGTGGTATCACTTTGCAAAGGAATACAGTAAGAAAGCACTGCCATTGTATAACGAATAAAACGATAGAGATATGACATATATAGTTTTAGTAGCTGGTCAAGGCAAGAATCTCCAGCCTTTGACATTAAGTCACCCCAAGACCTTGTATAAGTTGGATGCAAATACAACAGTGCTCCAGCGCCTAGTCCGTTCTATTCGAAAACATGATAAAGAAGCTGAGATAGTTGTAGTAGTAGGCTTTATGTATAAGCATATTCAGGAAGAATTGGAAGATGACAATGTAATATTCGTTCATAATCCTTTCTATTCTGTAACAAGTTCAATGGGGTCACTTTGGTTTGCCAAAGGTTATTTGCAAAGAGAGAATGTCACTATCATTAATGGAGACATTGTGTTAAGTGATCAACTTATGAGCGATATTATTTGCGCTCATACGGATATACCATATGTTTTGCTGGATAGTACTCGAACAGATGGTAATAAGTATAACGTTCAGGTACAAGGTGACAAAGTATGTGTGATGAGTAAAAATCTTACGTCGTTCTTCGGTAATTATGCTAGTGTAACTAAACTCGATGCTGTATCATCTCGTTTTGTCCTGGAACAACTTAACCTGATGGTGAACGAAGGAATGTACAATCTGTTCTTTGAGGATGCCTTGGTGCAGATGATTTTTGACAATAACTTCGAATTGTATTACACAGATATAAAAGACTACCAGTGGACAGAGGTTGACAACGTTGATGATTTACTGAAAGCGAAACAGCTTCAGGTAAAGATTTAAGTAAAGGATTCTATTGAGAAGACAACAAAAGTTGTTTTTATATAATGAAGATGATGCCTGAGAAAAAAATACGAGTTATAATAAACGCAAATGATTATGAAATAAATCGTCAGATAGAAAACGTAATCCGTAAAGGTGTAAAATGTCTTGTACATTATGGCCAATGCTCCATAGGTTGAAGATGGAGTCGTATAGCAAAGCAATATAATCAAAATATCTGTAGGCATTCATCTAAATTTGGTAGAATATGCCATGCTTACTAATATTGAAATCTTCAAGAAAAATGGAATTGTTGGAGATGATGGTTCTTATATTAAAGGGGCTATTTTTGTTACCCCATCAACGATGAACTTAAACCTGCAGTATATGAGGAAAGAGACGCACAGATATCCAGAATGGAGAAGTCGGGATTAGTACCTACTCATGCATATAGTCACCAACATACGCATATATCCCGATAAAGTTCGTCTCAACAGCTATTACTATTGTCATTACTCCTTCATTAAGGATATTCAGATGATTTTTGCCACAGTCTTTGGTTTTAAGGTGAAATTTGCATGTGAGGAAGTGTAATTATCCTGTTTTAATCCTAACCTCATAGGAGACATCGCATAGTCCCTGTACTATGGGCTTCGGATAGAAATGACATCAGTATTATACTAAAAGACAGGTAGTAGATACTTCGCTATACCTCTGAAGCTGCTCCATCGCTGCTCCATTGCTTCTCCATCTTTTTGATGGATTGGCTATGGGGCAGCGATGGTTTGTTTATGGATTAATCAATTATGTAGTTCTCTCGTACATTTTTTCTTGAACTTGCTCAAAAAATCACCAACAAAACAGAAAAATTGCACAAAATGTTTGCAATTTTCAAAAAAAAAGCTTAACTTTGTAAGCGATTTTTAAGGGGAAAGAAGACGGTAATCAAAATTCCCAAGTTTGTTTTTGATAATTTCTAATATCCTCAATATCATAAGGATACGAATCCTTGTGATGTAATTTTGCGTGTATTCGCAAAAAGCCAGATAGAATATTAGTATCATGTTCGTTCCTCTTTGAAGATTGTATTAAAAAAGGATAATGCAGAATAAGAAAGCATACGTATGGAGTCTGACAGGTAAAATATTACCTCAGGTTATCTATTTGGCGACGACAATGTTGTTGGCACGTTTCCTGACTCCTGACGATTTCGGCATATTAGGTGTTTTGACCATTTTCATAATGGTCGCAAATATGTTGGTAGAGGCAGGATTTGGGGGAAGTCTTATAAATGAAAAGGTTCTGCAAGAGAAGGATTGTTCAACAGTATTTACTTTTTCTTTTGTTACAAGTCTTTTGCTGTATGGCGTAATGCTTGTTTCTGCGCCATTTATCGAGAACTTTTATAAGACCGAAGGATTAACGGATGTTGTTCGTGTCCTTTGTCTGGTATTTGTCATCAGCTCATTTCAGGTAGTGCCATCTTCGATTCTTGTAAAGGAATTGAAATTTGACAGGCTGACAGTCATCCGAATTGTTGCAGTCGTTTTAGCTTCATTGTCTTCATTGGCAATAGCATATATATATCGCAATGTCTATGCGTTGGTTGTTTTTCAATTAGTTCAGGCACTTGTTTATGCTGTATTGGTGAATTTTAAACTTGGCTATAAGTTTACTTTGTCCTTCAGATATGATTGTTTCAAGCGTTTGTTCTCATTTGGTTTCTATACAACATTATCTAATGTTATTGATACAATCTACGAGAACCTCCTCGCAACTATATTTGGCAAGGCTTTGAGTATTCAGCAGGCAGGATATCTGACTCAGGCAAAGAGATTGGAAGAGTCTTCAACACAAACAATCACTCAGACGATAAATGCGACGAGCTTTCCTATTCTGACAAAAAAGAAAGATAATCCGGATGATTTCCAGAAGGAGGCAAATGCTATATTCAGATTTGCTGTCCGGATGATTACTCCGTTAATGTTGATTCTGGTCTTATATTCTGAACCGATAATAACATTGTTGTTCGGTAAGGAGTGGAAAGCATCAGCACCTTATCTTTCCCTATTGTCAATAGCGGGTATAGTCATAATAATGGAGACATTGAACAGAACGTTTATCAAATCCTTGGGAAAAGTGTCGTCTTTGTTCGTTGTGTCTTTGTTAAAACGAGGTTTAGGCGTTTGTATCCTTCTTGGCTGCGTGTTTGTTGACATTACTACCATAATGTATGGATATATAGCCAGTTCGGTCTTGGCATATTTAATGAACCAATGGTTGTATTGCAAACATCTTAAAACATCATATTTCTTAAGTCTTGTGCATGTCCTGAGATGTTTCGTCCCCTCAATAATATTCCTGATAATCAATGTTGCTGTTTTTTGTCAGACGGATGTTTTCCTGTACAGGGCAGTATCAACATTAATTATGTTGTTGATATATTACTACCTCACCAATAGGGCAGTTATCAACAATTTAGTCCTGACCAGGATTAGGAAAGGTAGTTGATGAAATCATACTTGTTATTGTCTTTCCTGTTTGCTGCATTGGTATTAGGTGGTTTCATGGTGGGACCACTATCTGTTCGTGTATATTTCAGTATGTTGTTCTGCGTGGTGTTGTTTATTACCAAGCTGAACACTCAACCGCAAGAAATCCGAAACTTTACGAATATATACAATGCATTTATAATAGTTACGGCAATAACACTTCTTTTGAATGGAGAGTTTGTTACGTCTAATTTCATAAAGAAATTCCTGGCATATTATTTCCCTGCCTTATTGACTGTATATGGAGTAAGTAGTTATATAAACGACTTTTCTGATACCCGAAGAATATTGTTGCTTCTGGGTGGTATAGGAGTCTTGACATCCGTTGTTACATGTCTTCAGTATTTTGGCATCTCGGCAGGAACCGACATTGGAATGAAGTTTGTCAATGTCGGGCAGGCTCAAAATGTAATTTATGAAAATTTGGATATCGCTACAACTGGCGGAGCCTTTGGCTCTGGAATGGCAATCGGAATAATGGGCTTTGCATTTACCAATGCCTATTTCATCAGTTCTGTAGGAGTTATTCCATACTTATTCCACGAGCGACGTCTCTTTTATGGTTCAACCTATCTGATATATGCTTCTGTCCTTTTGATGATAGCAGCATGTTTCATGACCCAAGAGCGATCATCTTTCTTTTCTCTTATTGCCATCGATCTGTTTCTGATAGGAGGACTGTTCCCTGCTGCGGAAAACAAGAAGAATCGTTTAATATTGATATTGCTTGCGATTGTAGCGATATTCTATTACGAGTCTTTATCCGGTTTTGACATGGGACGTCTTACGGAGTTCTCGGCAAAGGAAGATACACGTAATGCAATATGGAAGGATTGTCTGGCTTTCCTGTCAAAACATTGGTTGTTGGGAGGACCTGTAGCTTATGATCAATATAACAACTCGATTCCTCCACATAATTTCTTCCTTAGTGTATTCATAAAAACAGGACTTGTAGGTGGCTTGATAGCTTCGTATCTTTATATAAGATTATGGATTTCGTCGTTAATGACAATTACAAGGAAACATATTAGAATAGAAACAAGGACAGTCGCCTGTTGCTTGATTGTTTCCCTTTTTTATTCATTGTTCCATAATGCAACATTCGCTGACGGAGATGTGTTGCAAGTATTATTAAGTATTATGCATATAAAGAACCTTGGATTTGAGAAAGAACTACAGATTGCGAGAATATAAAAAGCATATATGAATTTTGCAAGCCTATGAGGGTTTATTAGTTATGTTCAAGAGATTCTATTGTTCAAGTCTTTTCCCCGAATGATGCATATCTTTTTTGTTTTCTCTAGTTTGCATCAAAAATCCTAAACATTTATCTGTTGACGCCTTATCATCTAAACACCAGACACAAGTTATTAAACAAATACAATCTACATATTGAATATGCTTCTGCTGTGGTTTCGCTTTGATTCCACTTCATACTCATTGTGAGCTCGTTTTAAGGCCTATATCGAGAACGGACTTGGAACGGACTTACAACGGTATCACAACGGACTTACATGGGAAGAGCATATTTGGGATAATTTATATATCAAAAATCTTCAAAGTCAGGTTGAATATGGTAAATATTCTAAAAAAAATAAGATATGTCATAGTTACTCTATGCTATTCCTTGTATTATGCTGTAGCTATGATATATAATCGTAAGGAAATTTTACATGATGTGGAATTCTGGAACGAGCGAATTGGCGCAAATGATAATTTGGCGATGTATCTGTTTCAATATCCTGCATTCAGAAATTTGTTTTACTATCGTCTGAGAAATCATAGAGCGTTGGTGGAAATATTGAAGATATTCTGTCGTCCTATGTATGGTTTTGAACTTAATGCAAAATCAATAGGCTCTTTGATGGCGTATCATCCATATTCTACATTGATAGATTGCGAGAGAATAGGTGAAAAGGTTATTGTTCGCCATAACACAACTATCGGAAATAAGAATAGTGGTAGCAATGAGACTCCGGTTATTGGAGATAATGTCCAGATAGGGGCCGGAACTCTTATCATCGGAGATGTTACCGTTGGCGATAATGCTGTAATAGGTGCAGGTTCTGTTGTCGTAAAAGATGTGGAATCTAATAGTATAGTTGTTGGAAATCCTGCACATAAGATAGGATGAGAATAATATTATTTACAGATTGCTTGGGTGCTGGTGGAGCACAACGTCAGTTGGTTGGACTTGCCGTCATGCTTAAGGAAAAAGGGTATGACGTTAAGGTCGCAACCTACTATGATATTGATTTCTACAAGCATAATCTTGATGAGGCAAATGTGCCTAATGAGCTTATTCCTGGAGCTGACAATACAAAGAAACGTATCCTTGCCGTTCGCAGATATTTCAAGAAGGAAGCTCCAGATACGGTAATTGCATATCAGGAGACACCTTCACTTGTGGCAAGTTTTGCAAAGGTTCTTGGTTGCAAGTTCAATCTTATTGTGAGTGAACGCAACACCACTCAGGTAATTGGAAATAATGAGCGTGTACGCTTCTTCCTTTACAGATGGGCTGATCATATAGTTCCCAATAGCTATTCTCAGGAAAAATTCCTTAAGGAACACTATCCTTGGATGGCAAAGAAACTTCGCACCATTACCAATTTCGTGGATTTAGATCACTTCACTTATGTTGAGCATACAAAGAAAGAAGTGCCAGAAATTGTTGTTGCAGCCACAATAAGAGCCTCAAAGAATACATTAGGACTTTTAGAGGCAATAAAGATTCTGTCAAAAGATTGCAAGTTTCATGTTTCATGGTACGGTAAGGATGATCTCTTTATAGATTACTATAATGAGTGTCAGAAAAAGATAGAAGAACTCAGAATTGGTTCTTTTGTTGAGTTGAAGTGCAAGTCAAAGAACATCAAGGAGAAATATCAGGAAGCAGACATCTTCTGCTTGCCTTCCTTCTACGAGGGTACTCCTAATGTGATATGCGAGGCTATATCTGTCGGACTTCCCGTTGTATGCAGTAACGTATGCGACAATTCTATATATGTGCATGATGAGAAGAACGGTCTGCTGTTTGATCCACAGAATCCTTCTGATATAGCAGAGAAAATAAAGACACTCATATATATGGCAGATAATGATTATATTGGTATGAGATGTGAATGTAGAGCTATTGCTGAAGAATTGTTGTCGCCTTCTGTCTTCATAAGGAAATATCAAGAACTTATATAAGATATGATAACCAAATATTCTGATTATAAATTCTATATCAAAATGGATGCTCAAGCCAACGGGGTAAACTCAAGGCTTGACTATATCGTGAAACTCCTATATGGCAATATAGGAGCTCTGGTATATCGCTATTTAAAGGCATTAAGGAAATACGAATATGCTCTCAATACGGGAAGCGTTTGCCGGCATTGGTATCGTATAAAGCTGAGAAGGTTAGGTAACAAATATGGTATAACCATTATTCCGAATACTGTTGGCTATGGACTTTCCATTCCTCATATAGAAGGTGGTATTGTGCTAAATTGCAGGAAAATGGGGAATAATTGCATGGTCGGTTTTGGTGTGCTTTGTGGAAATAAGGAGAATCAGGAGAACATACCGACAATAGGGGATAATGTCAAGCTATATACAGGCTGTAAGGTTATTGGAAATATTACGATTGGAAACAACGCAGAGGTTGCTCCTAATGCTGTCGTTGTCAAAGATGTACCAGAGAATGCAATTGTTGCAGGAATACCGGCAAAAATACTAAGGATAAAGGAATAAATGATTAATATACTGTTTGTTGCGCCAATATCAGGAAATGGGGGAATTCAGTCTTGGGTAAAGAAATTCCTTGTGAAGTTCTCTTCCGAAGACATACATATAGATCATCAGGATGTATCTCAAAGGCGTTCTGCATACACCGGCTGGAGTATAAGAAAGAGGACGATTGATGGTTTCAAGGATCTTTTTGACATAAAGAAGGATGTGGAAAGAATATTGTCAGAAAAGCATTATGACATCCTTTACACTACGACAAGTGGAAGTATCGGAAGCTTGAGGGATATCATATTGGGAAATATTGCCCGTAAGCATAATGTCAAGACAATCCTCCATTGTCATTATGGTTGTCTGATAAATAATTATAACAATAAAGGTGTCGTTGGTTGGCTGCTGAGAAAATCGCTGAAGTATTACGATCAGATATGGGTGCTGGATCGTAATACGTTGAATTTCCTCAACGGAAAAGATGAATACAAGGGAAAGGTCTTCCTGACACCTAACTTTATTGATGTGCCAGATACATATATCCCCAATAAAAAGGAATATAAGAGAATGGCTTATGTCGGTAATCTCCTTACCGAAAAGGGATTCATGGAGACAATACGTGCTGTCAAGAATCCTGATTGTAATATTGAGTTCGATATTGTAGGTCCTGGAACTGATGATGTCAAGTCGGAAATGATGGAGCTTATTGGTGATGAACTCAACAAGAAGATAAAGGTTCTTGGCAAACTCCCTAATCATGAAGCTGTAGAGTTTATGAAGACTGTTGATATCATTGCCTTGCCAACATATTTCCATAGTGAAGCATTCCCTATATCCATTTTGGAGGCAATGAGTCTTGGCAAGTTCATCATTTCTACTAGAAGAGCTGCCATTCCTGATATGTTGACAGATCTGGAAGGTAATGATTGTGGATATTTCGTCCGTGAACAGAATTCGGATGACATAGTTGAGGCTATAAAATGGTGTCAGACAAACAAGGAACTTGCAGATTCCAGATGCTCAAAGGCATATGAAAAGGTAAAGGCAAGTTATGATACGCATATTGTAATGGATATATACAAGTCACTATTTATAAAGTTATGTGATGGTGAAAAATAAATCGTCTCTATTTGTTATTTTATCATCACTAAATTCGAAAATCTAAGTCTTAATGGTAAAAGTCGAATGACTTATGTCTTTTGTCTTTTGCCCCTGTGTTATTTATTATGAATGTACGAAAAGCAACAGCAGACGATGTTAATACCATCGTCCAGATTCACCTTGATGCTTTCGAGGGTTTTTTCCTTACAAGTTTAGGTTCTAAATTCCTCCAGTTCTATTATTCTTGTTTCATCAAGAGTAAGGAAACCGTCACTATGGTGGCAGAAGAGGATGGCGTAATCTGCGGATTCTATGCTTCCACCAAGGTGTGCAAGGGATTTAACAGCCGACTGATCAAAAGTAATTTCCTTGCTTTTATTATGCTCTCGCTAAAAATGCTCTTCACTACACCTAGGTCACTTCTCCGTCTTGGGAAGAATCTTACGAAGAAGGGCGATAGGGTGGAGGATGATGAGGATTACGCAGAACTGTATTCAATCGGCGTTAGCAAGGCTGCACAAGGTAAGGGTGTAGGCAAACTCCTTCTTGCTGAATCTGAGCGCGTCATGAAGGATGAAGGAGTGCAGAGAGTTTCACTTACTACGGATTATTACAATAATGATCAGGCAGTAGGTTTCTATCACAGTATGGGATATGAAACCCTCTATGAGTTCGTCACCTATCCTGACCGTAGGATGTATAGACTTATAAAAACATTGTAAATGTTTAATATATTAGCTCCCTACGCATATTTTGCTCCTGAACAGGCAGCAAGCTCGTATCTTTGGCAGAATCTCCATGAAGACTTTGCCAAGGCAGATATGGATTGTGTCGTCTATGTCCCAACTCCTACACGTGGCATCTCTCCTGATGTCAGGAAAGAGTATAAACGGAAATATGCGGTAGAGCAGAAATATAACGGTCGTCTCACCATTGTCCGTTTCTCGCTTTATGGTGAAGGCAAGAACCCTCTGATGCGTGCTTTGAGATATTTTCTCAGTTGCGGCATTCAGTTCTGCAAGTGTATGTGGGGAAAAAAGGCAAGGAACTGTAATGTGATGTTCCTTGCAAGCACTCCGCCTATTCTTGGTCTTGTAGCTTCATTCGTAAAAATATTTCGTGGAATCCCATTCGTCTATAACCTTCAGGATATTTTTCCAGATTCTCTTGTCGGCACCTCATTAGCCAAGAAAGGTTCTCTCCTATGGAAGATAGGACGTGTTATCGAGAACTTCACCTATAAGCACGCAGATAAGATAATCGTAATCTCCGAGGACTTCAAGAAAAACATAATGGCAAAGGGAGTTCCGGAGGATAAGATAGAGGTCGTATATAACTGGGTTGATCAGAATGCTGTGGTTCATGTAGAGCGTTCTGAGAATAAGCTTATCGGTAAGTACAATATCGACCCGACTAAGTTCTATATAGAGTATAGCGGAAACATTGGTCTCACCCAGAACATGGACATGCTCCTCGATGTGATGAAAGACCTGAAGACCTCATATCCGGAAATCGGACTTATCCTTGTCGGCGAAGGCGCATATAAGCAGCAAGTAGAGGAAATAGTGAAGCGTGACTCCCTCACAAATGTAATCATGCTACCATTCCAACCTTATGAAGACATCAGTCATGTGTTCAGTCTTGGAGATGTAGGCATCATCATTTCAAAGCCTGGAGTTGGCTCGAATAGTGTACCTTCAAAGACATGGAGTATCATGTCTGCCTCACGGCCAGTACTTGCCAACTTCGACGAGAACGAGATAAAGTCCATCCTCTCTGACAACAACTGCGGTATATTCACAAAGGCTGGTGATAAAGACGCATTCAAGAATGCAATCATCAAGTTATACGAGAGTCGTGATCTCTGCAAAGAATACGGCCGTAATGGACGTGAATTTATCATGAAGAACCTCACTCGCGAAGTTGGTACCCAGAAGTATGTAGATGTCATCAAATCGGTAGTGAAATAATCCTATCAATTTATATCGCGAGATATCCTGCCGGATGCAGTTTTCTAACATGGGTTCGACGAAATATACTATGTCATAGCGTATGTTCTTCGAACCCATGTTGTTTTGTTCACTTTTCTGTCGGAATTGATATGATATTACAGCAATGATATGTTGCATATCTGTAAATCTATTTTTGCACTATTCCTATACTTCTTTATCAGGTCCTTCTCAAAAATATAGATAAAAATCGAAATATCGAACAAAAAGCTTGCAATATTCAAAAAAAATCGCTACCTTTGTTCGCGATTTTGGGAAAAGAGATGTAAATCTTAAAAATTCCCAAGTTTGCATTTTGAAGCTCCTAATGTACTATTTCCCAAGAGAATACAATTCCTTTGGGATGAGTTTTTGTGTCATGTCATATCCGCAGATTATCCATTGTGCTCCTGTGCGATAAATATTGCAGAGCCTGTATTAAACTTGTAAATTGGGAAATCCATCACCCACATGACATAGAAGCTTAGGAATATGAAACCTTAGAAGTCCTTCTCGACCTCAAGATTATCTTCAAAACCATCACCAACTTTTCTTGAGATGTTGTCTGACCACAGATATTCGGGATTACACAGATGTTAATCCCAAACGTAAGCGAGATAATCCCTTAAATCTGTGCAATCTGTGTTCAAAAATAAACAACCACAGATATTCGGGATCTCACAGATGTCAATTCTAATCCGTGTTCATATGTTCTACGAAAAGCAGGAAACATACAATATTAATGGTGCAGCAATGCATGTATATAATATTCTTGGACATGGATTTCTTGAAGCCGTATATCAAGAAGCTTTAGAGATTGAATTTCAAAGAAGATGTATTCCATACGAACGTGAGAAAGAGTTGAGTATTGATTACGATGGTAATACTTTGAAACAAACATATAAAGCCGACTTTGTATGTTATGACAATATCATTGTAGAATTAAAAGCTGTATCCAAACTGGATGATTCCCATCGTGCTCAAGTATTCAACTATCTAAAAGCTACAGGATATAAAGTAGCCCTTCTTTTTAATTTTGGTGCAGCAGAAGGCCTTGAATACGAGCGAAAAGTAAAATAGAGCCCACACAGATACTCATCCCGAGCGCAAGCGAGATAATCCCTTAGATTCGTGCAATCCGTGTTCAAATAAATAGACCACAGATATTCGGGATCTCACAGATGCCAATCACGAGCGTAAGCGAGATATCCCTTAAATCTGTGTTATCTGTGTTCGAAATAAATAACCACAGATATCTGGGATCTCACAGATGCCAATCACGAGCGTAAGCGAGATATCCCTTAAATCTGTGTTATCTGTGTTCAAAATAAAATAAATAGTAGTCTCACAGATACTCATCCCGAGCGCAAGCGAAACATCCCTTAAATCTGTGTGATCTGTGTTCGAAAAAATATAACCACAGATATTCGGGATCTCACAGATGTCAATTCTTGGCGCAAGCGAAATATCCCTTAAATCTGTGTAATCTGTGTTCGAAATAAAAAAATAGCGGTCTCCCAGATACTCATCCCGAGCGCAAGCGAGATAATCCCTTAGATTAGTGCAATCCGTGTTCAAATAAATAAACCACAGATACTCGGGATCTCACAGATGCAAATCACGAGCGCAAACGAGACAATCCTTTTAATCTGTGCTATCTGTGTTCAAAATAAAATAAATAGTAGTCTCACAGATACTCATCCCGAGCGCAAGCGAAACATCCCTTAAATCTGTGTGATCTGTGTTCGAAATAAAAAAATAGCGGTATCCCAGATACTCATCCCGAGCGTAAGCGAGATAATCCCTTAGATTTGTGTTATCTGTGTTCGCCCCTAAATATTAAGGTAAAAGATTAACGTAGTTATCCCTGTTCGGCTTAATCATGATCAGAAACCTCAACGACATATCCCCAGTCCTCACCTCCCACGGAGTGGGACAGAAGCGCGTCCTTCTTTCCAGTAGCGAGGCAGGCTGCTCCCTCACCCAGATAGCAGTCACCACCCTCAGGGAAGGAGAGATAGCCGTCGCTCATATCCATCCCGATATGCAGGAGGCATTCTATGTGATGGAAGGTGAGGTAGAAGTCGTACTCGATGGCAAGCACACCCTCTGCAATAAGGACACCTTCGTATATGTGGAGAAATGCACCAGTCATGAGATGAAGGCAATAACCGATTGCCGTATCATGACCATCGGATGCGTTATCGAGTCTTCACGCAACAAACTATACCCCATGCTCTTCAAGCAGAACAAAAAGACTCTCGTATGGGGAACAGAAGACTGGACCGTATCTGGAGTTCCCAACTCCGAGTCAGAGGTGGAGAACGGCACTTGGGCACGCTATAACATCACCGAGGTCATCAGCCGCCGACCGGAGGAAATCCTAGGCAAGCAGGTGGCAAGGAAATACAACAACCAACTCCCGCTCCTCACCAAGATCATTGATGCCCACAAGGACCTCTCCATCCAGGTACACCCTAATGACGAGATGGCAAAGCGTGAGCACAACAAACTCGGAAAATCCGAGATGTGGTACATCCTCGATGCAAAACCGGGCTCATATCTCTATGCAGGTTTCAAGCAGCAGATAACACCAGAGGAATATAAGGGACGAGTAGCCAACGGTACAATATGTGAAGTCCTTGCCAAGCATGAGGTACACAAAGGCGATGTGTTCTATCTCCCAGCCGGACGCGTACATGCCATCTGTGGAGGCATTAAGCTCGCAGAGGTACAGCAATCCTCAGATGTTACCTATCGCATCTTCGACTACAACCGTCCAGGACTCGATGGTAAACCACGAGAACTCCATACCGAACTCGCCTCACAAGCCATCGACTATAAAGTCTATCCCGAATACCGCACGGAACATACAGAGGACATAGGCACGGCCAACGAAATCCTCAACACCCCATACTTCTCCATCAAGGTAATCGAGACCACAGAGCCGTTCCATCGCAACATGATCAAGTACGACTCCTTCATCATCCTCATGATCCTTGATGGCGACTGCAAGCTCCGGGTACGTTCTACCGGCAATGAAGTCACAGTCCCCCAAGGCAACTCTTGTCTTATGCCTGCTGCCATCGCCGATTACGACATCATCCCTACGAACGGCAAAACCAAGGTTCTCGAAGCCTTCATCAACAACAAGAAGACCATCGGAAAAATCATCTCCGACTTCTTTCATATGGATTGATGAATAAAACAAAAAGCTTACACAACACCCTTTCGGGTATAAACGAGGTAAAAATTAGTTTAATTATACCCTTTCGGTTATAAATAGAACTAAAATCGTTTTAATTATACCTTTTCGGTTATAAATTCTTTGTAATTCCAACTATATTCACTATCTTTGCACCCGATAGGGTGTGTTGAACGATAGAAAAGAACATATACAATGGAACCAAACAGAATATCCATAAAGGTGAAAGAATTGCGCAAGCAATACAACCTCACGCAAGAAGACCTCGCCATCAAATCAGGTGTAGGATTGCGATTCCTGCGTGAGTTAGAGCAAGGCAAGCCAACAGTCCGTATGGATAAGGTGAATCAGGTGTTAAACCTATTTAGTTTAGAGATAGGAGTATGCGCCAAGGAAAAGTCTTTGTAGAATCAACATTCGCAGGCATAATAAGTGAGACTCCTAGCGGATTCATATTCCAATATGACAAAGACTATCTCCTCATGGAAGAGGCTTTGCCAGTCAGTATCACTTTGCCGCTTCAAGAAGAACCGTTCCAGAACAAGACGCTTTTCTCATTCTTTGATGGCTTGATTCCTGAAGGATGGCTACTCAACATAGCCGAACGCAACTGGAAATTAGATCGTCGTGACAGGATGGGACTTCTCTTGTCCTGTTGTAGAGACTGCATAGGAAATGTATCCATCGAACCAATCAAGGAGGATGAACGATGATGGAAAAATGTCTATGCTGTTATAAGCCACTTAAAACAGGTGAAGTCGATTTCCACAAGACATGTGCAAGAAAGATGTTCGGTACTGCTCAGGCACCAACGATTCCCTACACACGAAAGGAAATCAATGAACTTGCTCGTTTGGTAATCGATAAACGTGCCACGGTAACAGGAGTGCAGTCAAAACTCTCCATGGATGTTGAGAAAAACGAATCTGCAGTCCCACAACGTCTCACTATAGTAGGAGTGTTGGGACGCTATATCCTCAAACCGCAATCGGAACGTTTTGAATGTTTACCGGAAGTGGAAGACCTCACTATGCATCTTGCAGAGATTGCACGTATCGAGACAGTTCCCCATTCATTAATCCGTTTTGCGGATGGCGAGTTGAATTACATCACCCGACGCATAGACCGTACAGGTGACGGACGCAAACTGCCAATGGAAGACTTCTGTCAGATAGCAGGCCTCTTGACCGAACAGAAATATCAGGGGAGTTATGAGTATATCGCCAAGCTCATACAGCAGTATTCATCAATCCCAGGACTGGATGTAACGAAATTCTGGGAACAAGTAATCTTCTCATGGATTGTTGGTAATGCAGATATGCATCTTAAGAACTTTTCGCTCATCAGTACCGAACGTGGGAAGTACCATCTCACCCCCACATACGACCAACTCTCTACAACACTCGTCATGCCAGAGGACACCGATGAATTCGCACTTCCACTTCAAGGCTTCAAGAAAGGGGTTATGCCCTTTGACTTCATCTATGCGATGACTGATAGTGGAGTAGACCAGAAAGCCGCTGAACGTATCCTTTTGCGTTTTCAGAAGTGTAAAGTCCCATGGTTTGAATGTATTGACCAATCTTTCATAACAGAAGGGCAAAAGCAACAGTACAAGGCAATTATAACCAAACACCTTGAGACCTTGCTAAAATAACTGTTCTTCTAAATTGTTGGATGTAGATAATAATTATGTAAATTGTTACTATCTGTGGTTGAGATAGAATAATGAAAGGAAATAACAAAAAGCAAATATCATCTTTTCGATAGGAATAATCTTTAAGAGCTAAAGAACCATTCTTTATATATATATCCTCCTCAATACTGGTGTCTATGAGTCAGCAAGAGCAAATAAAGATCTTTCAAGAACAAAAAGTCCGTAGTGTTTGGGACGAAGAAAAGGAAGAATGGTATTTCTCCATTGTTGATGTCGTTGGGGCTTTGACAGAGAGTGCAAATCCGACAGATTACCTCAAGAAAATGAGAAAACGTGAACCGGAACTCGGACTCTACATGGGGACAAATTGTCCCCAGTTACTAATGACTACTTCTTCCGGACGTAAACGCAAGACTTTGGCAGGTACTGCGGAACATGTTTTCAGAATCATCCAATCCATTCCGTCTAAGAAAGCAGAGCCTTTCAAGCAATGGATGGCTCAGGTTGCAGCAGAGCGACTTAATCAGATGCAAGATCCAGAGCTGAACTTCGAACAGGCCTATTCTGATTATCGCAGACTGGGCTATTCTGACAAATGGATCAATCAACGACTAAAAAGTATCGAAATACGCAAGGCTTTGACCGATGAGTGGAATAGGGCAGGAGTTAAGGATGGATTACAATATGCGTCCCTGACCGATATCATCACGCAAGAATGGAGTGGTAAGACCACAAAGCAATACAAGAAATTCAAAGGACTTCACAAGGAATCTCTCCGTGACAATATGACCAACATGGAGTTGGCGTTGAACATATTTGCCGAAGCTTCAACCGCCGAGATAAGCAAGGCTCGTAATCCCAAAGGTTTTAAGCAAAGTGCAGATATAGCTCATAGAGGTGGGAAAATAGCAGGAGAAGCTCGTAAGAAACTTGAAGAACAAATCGGCCATTCTGTCATATCCAAGGAAAAAGCATCCGACTATCTTCCACCTACAGACAGTAGAGAATACCTTCCAACTGAAGATAAAGACGATAATGATTGATAAAATGAACATCAGATAATCACATTCCCATTAAACACCATATGAAATCTCTCATCTCCTAGAATGTGTTAGAAATAGGGTGAGGAAATCAGAAAATGTTGTTGGTAAGGGCGCGCGCCTGGGGGGCGTGTGGGCGGTAGTTAGAGTCAAAAGGTATCCTAGATTCAATCGGAATATTTCGGGTAAACAGATAAATAAGTATAAATATAAATATAAACACTCGATACTTTTAAGGATTCAGAGAATTGTTGTTCGCGTTGATAAAAAGGGAATTAAAGATAGAAACTTTAATATAAATGTCGGAACAAAATAATATAGGGAATAATAAACGAATAGCAAGGAAACACTCTTGTTATATTTCAGGATGTTATTTTTGATGTATAATTTTGAGTGAAACAGAAAGCTTTGAGATTTGTGGGTATGTATAATGTTATTAGGAGTTTTGTCTGAATACAAATTCTTTCCCAAGAAAACAACTGTAGAAGTCGAGACAGTTTAATGTATGAATGACAGGTATCATACTTTATTCTAAGGCATTTTCGTCGAACTCACGTTAAATAGCAAAACAAATAAGAATTAGCGACTTCCATTCTTACGCGCAGTTGGAGCCGTGATGGGTGCATGAAGATATCCTCATATCCTAATGCCCAAAGAGGAAATCTGAGATAGAGTTTTGGCAAACAATACAGCTAAAAGTTGAAAATTAACAGTTAACAAAGTAACATTTTATACGTTCACCGCTCTTACGTAAGCGGAGTCTAGGTGAGGCAGAAAGGTCTTCCGTGCAGCCTGACAGCTCCAACCATAAGGGAACCAGCACTTATCAGGGGCTTTCATAAAAGGAAAAGGTTTAATAGCCTGATAAACTTGCATCTTTCTATAAAAACAAGTAAATTATTAATATTGCAATTGTGGGTACAGGCTATGTTGGCTTAGTGAGTGGTACGTGCTTCGCCGAAATGGGAACATACGTTACTTGTGTTGATGTTGACGCACAAAAGAGCCAGAAATTCAAAGATGGTATTATGCTTATCTATGAGCCCTGTCTAGAGACGCAAGGTTTTATATTTACACAAGGATAGGCAAAAAAGTAGCCAACGATAGATGTTTGTCCCTAGCAGAAGTGGAATCGAGATTAAATAGTGATAAACTCATGTCAATGCAAATTAATATAAGGGATATTAGTACATATCGAACGCAACTGATGGGTGTTGCGACACTGATGATTATCGCTTGCCATGCACCAGCTTCCGGCGTAGTCATGCCTCGCATTCTATCTTTCGCATTAAACCTAGGTAATTATGGTGTTGACATCTTCTTGCTGTTATCTGGATTAGGGGTATATTATTCACTAAGCAAGTGCCCCACACGGGGGGGGGGGCTTACTACAAGAAAAGATTTACTAGAATATTCGTTCCCTATCTTATGATTACAATACCTTATTGTGTGATATTGATTATATTAGGTCTTTATACCGTATTGGATAGTCTTTTATGCTTAAGCACATTAGAGTATTGGATATTTCACAGAGGTGCTTGGTTTGTATCCTTAATACTTGTTTTATATTTGCTTTCACCACTGTTATTTCGTCTAGAGGTGTCCAAGTATAAGTGGATTATCAATTTTGCTTTAATCGGTTTGATTATTATCTTGTGTAACATTAACATAATAGCAGATGGATCAAATAACAATCTCTGTAAAAATGTCCTTTTTACCCTTGGCCGTGTGCCTTGTTTCATAATAGGGATGGGGCTTGGACAAGCCAGTAAAGATGAAAAGAGCATGTCATTCTGGTGTGTGCTTTTGTTGGTGGCAATGTACTTTGTAATACGCAGATTCTTTGGGATAACCACTGGAACTGCATGGATGCTGGTTCCGTTGATATTGACTTTTTTCATTGCCTTGACAAGTTGGTGCAAAGGCTGCTGGCTTGATTCAGTACTAAACTTTTTGGGTAAAATTTCGTTAGAGTCCTATTTGACAAATATAACCCTCAATACTATTTTTAGGGCGCTTATACCCACGTATTTTGCATCCTCATTGTTTTATGGCCGCTGGTTAGAATACCTCTTAGTTATTATCGTTGGAATAGCCGTTGCTTGTTTTGTAAATAAGGTGTCAGAAATAATTGAAACTAAAAGGTGTGATAGAACATAATATAGTTTTCCGTGAATAAAAACAAATAATATATTAAATATGTCAGTATTTAAAGACAAAGTGCTACTGATTACAGGTGGTACTGGTAGTTTCGGAAACGCTGTTTTACGTCGTTTCTTGGATAGTGATATTCGTGAGATTCGTATTTTGAGTCGCGATGAGAAGAAGCAGGATGACATGCGTCATTTCTTGCAGGCAAATCGTGGCGATGTCGCTCACAAGGTTAAATTTTACATTGGTAACGTGCGCCAGCGTGAAGCGGTGGACTTTGCAATGAATGGAGTAGATTATGTATTCTCTGCTGCGGCATTGAAACAAGTTCCTTCCTGCGAGTTCTTCCCGATGGAAGCTGTCAGAACAAACGTGGAAGGTACTAACAATGTGCTTCTTTCTGCTATAGCACATGGAGTAAAGAACATTGTTGTTCTTTCCACCGATAAAGCAGCTTATCCTATCAATGCTATGGGTATATCTAAGGCAATGATGGAGAAGGTCGCTATTGCTCAAGGTCGTGCTCTTGGTACCAATGCCAAAACTACTATATGCTGCACTCGCTATGGTAACGTGATGGCAAGCCGTGGTTCTGTGATACCTCTTTGGGTAGAGCAAATGATGGAGGGCAAGCCTATTACCATCACTGACCCTAACATGACCCGCTTTATGATGACTCTGGATGATGCCGTAGATTTGGTCATCTATGCTTTCACTCATGGTGAGAATGGTGACCTGTTCGTTCAGAAAGCTCCAGCAGCAACACTTGACGTTCTAGCAGAAGCATTGAAGCAGACCTATGCTAAGATTGATCCAAAATATGGCGAGACTGAGGTGAAAGTAATTGGAACTCGTCATGGTGAGAAATTGTATGAGACTCTCGTAACCCGTGAAGAGATGGCTAAGGCTATTGATATGGGTGGTTACTACCGTATCCCTTGTGACAATCGCGACTTGAACTATGACAAGTTCTTCACAGAAGGTGACCATAAGGTAGAGACAGTAGAAGAGTACCATTCTCACAACACCAAACGTTTGGATGTTGAGGGTATGAAGGAACTTCTTTTGAAACTTAACTTCATTCGTGAGGATCTTGGACTCCAGCCTCGTGCAAAAGCTCGTGATTACCGTTCTGAATAAATAAACGAATAGCGATATGAAATTCTTTATATGTGGCTGCAATGGTATGGCAGGTCATACCATTAGCCTTTATCTTCAGGAGCAAGGTCATGAGGTCTATGGCTTTGACCTTCAAGAAAGCAAATTGATCAAGAGCTTTGCTGGTAACGCTTTTGATACAGAGACAATAGCTAGAGTAATCAAGGATGGCAAGTACGATACGGTCATTAACTGTATTGGCGTGCTGAACCAGTTTGCTGAGAATAACCATGCATTGGCTGCTTTTTTGAACAGCTACTTCCCGCACTTCTTGGCAAAGACTACGGAAGGAACAGATACTCAGGTGATTCACATGACAACAGACTGCGTGTTCTCAGGCAAGAAAGGAAGCTATACCGAGCATGACCTGCGTGATGGTGAGACTTTCTATGACCGCAGCAAGGCACTTGGTGAATTGGACGATGAAAAGAACCTCTCTTTGAGAAATTCCATTGTTGGTGCTGACATCAATCCCAAAGGCATTGGTCTCCTGAACTGGTTCATGAATAACACCCTAGAAGAGCATCCTGTGGTAAACGGTTACACCAAAGCCATGTGGACAGGCCAGTGTACCTATCAATTGGCCAAGACTATGGAAGCTGCTGCCAAAGAACGTGCCCATGGGTTGGTGAATGCCGTGCCTGACACTGACATCTCGAAGTATGAGTTACTGAAACTCTTCAATAAATATCTGCGTGGCGGTCGCGTTCAGATTAACCCTGTTGAGGGCGTGAATGCAGACAAGAGCTTGAAGCGTACTAATTGGGACTTCAACTACCGGATTCCTGATTATGAGCAGATGGTAGCAGAAATGGCAGAATGGATTTATAAGCATAAAGAGCTTTATCCGCATTACGCTCTATAGTTTGGTAGGTTAATCGTTTAGTTGTTTAGTAGAGATGACAGGTTTAGGGTACTCTTTTCAAAAACTCAATGCATGGCAGGAAGCAAAGAAACTTGTGGTTGAAGTTTATCATCTTCTTGATTGCTTTCCAAAATTTGAGAAGTATGCTCTATGTGATCAAATACGACGTGCTATCGTATCTGTTCCTTCTAATATAGCAGAAGGAAGCGGAAGAATGTCCCTAAAAGAAAAGATTCATTTTTTAGAGATAGCCTATGGCTCTTTAATGGAGACTTATAATCAGTTATTGATAGCCATAGATCTTGCCTATATAACGGAAGAAAGCGTTCATACTATTAAGCCACTTATAGACAATGTGGCCAAAATGATAAATGGCTTGCGCATTAGTTATAGCAAACAACTTGAGACAGGAACACCTATTAAACAATTAAACTCGTAAACAATTAAACAGCATAAAATGGGAAAATTAAAACTGATGACCATCGTGGGCACACGCCCCGAAATCATAAAGATGTCTGTCATTATTAAGAAGGCAGACAAGTACTTTGATCAGATTCTTGTTCATACCGGCCAGAACTATGATTATACCCTTAATGAGGTCTTTTTCAAAGACCTTGGCTTGCGTGAACCAGATTACTACCTTGGTGTAGTAGGCAAGAACATAGGTGAAACCATGGGTAATGTAATTTCAAAGGCATATGATCTTATGGTGGAAGTAAAGCCAGATGCAATCATCGTTCTTGGTGATACAAACTCATGTCTCTCTATCATAGCAGCTAAGCGTCTCAAAATTCCAATCTTCCACATGGAGGCTGGTAATCGTTGCAAGGATGAGAATCTCCCTGAAGAGGTAATTCGCCGTATTGTTGACGTTACTTCTGATGTAAATATGTGCTATTCAGAGCATGCTCGTCGTTACATCCTTGATACGGGTGTTAAGCCAGAATATACTTACGTTGTAGGTTCACCTATGGCTGAGGTACTCCGAGAGGTCCTCCCTCAGATAGAGGCAAGCAACATCCTCAATGAACTTGGACTCGAAAAGGGCAAATACATTCTCCTCTCTGCTCATCGTGAAGAGAACATTGACATCGAAGCTAATTTTATGTCTCTCATGAATGCTGTCAACGAGATGGCACGCACCTACGACATGCCAGTCCTCTACAGCTGTCACCCACGTTCAGAGAAGATGATTGAGAAGAGAGGTTTCAAGTTCGATGAGCGCGTCATCCAGCATAAACCACTCGGTTTCTTCGACTACAATAAACTCCAGCAGAACGCTTTCTGTGTCGTTTCTGACTCTGGTACTGTACCTGAGGAAGGTGCCTTCTTCCATTTCCCAGCTGTCTCTGTCCGTACCTCAACAGAGCGTCCTGAAGCAATGGACAAAGGCGTCTTCACCATTGGTTCAATCACAACTGAAGAAGTCCTCCAGGCAGTAGACCTTGCGGTCTCTATGCATGCGAATGGTGATGATGCAGTTGATGTACCCGCCTATGTAGATGACAATGTTTCTACAAAGGTAATAAAACTTATCCAAAGTTATACGGGAATTATTAACCGTATGGTTTGGAGAAAAAAGTAAAAAATAACGTGAAAGTGCGTGCACAGGTGGACAAATGGTTAGGTCATGGTTCGATACCATCACGCACTTCAAAAGTAGAAAATAGAATTGCTCAAATAAAAACGTATATTGGTGGTATTCACATTTTGTTTGGTTTATATAATGTAGATTGTGAAGATGTATATGACAAGTGATCTCCGTTATTGAAGAGTTGAATGTACATTCTCTTGTGGAGGTAGATATTTTGAGAATGGAATGGATTTTGTCCAATATATTAGATTATTGTTGTTAGAAAATCTTATGAATATTGTTAACAAAAGTGCAAATACAAGGATTTTAATTAATACAGTAATTTTGTATTTCAAATTGATATTTACAATCATTGTAAATCTTTATTCAACGAGATTGATTCTTAACGCAATGGGGGTTGAGGATTTTGGGATTGTAAATCTTGTTTCAGGTATAGTTGCAATGCTATCTTTTTTTCAGAATTCATTAACTATATCCACGCAAAGATTCCTTTCCGTAAATATGGGAAAAAACGACAATGAAATGCAATTACAAATATTTAATACAAGTTTTATTATCCATTTGATGTTGGCAATTGTATTAGTAATAATGTTAGAATCAATTACACCAATAGTTTTTAATTCCTCAATACAAATACCTGTTGAACGATTAAATGCTTCTCAATGGTTGTATCAACTAACAATACTTGGTACTTTTTTTGTGATTATTGCTGTGCCTTACGATGCAACTTTAAATGCACACGAAAATATGTTAGTGTATTCAATTGCAAGTATTATAGAATCCGTAATTCGGTTAGCAGGAGCTATTATAATAGTTAATTATCATAACGATAAATTAATTTTCTATGGATTGTTACTGATTTCAATTCGTCTTGTTTCAATGTTTTTTAAATGTATATATTGCAATTTGAAATACTCTGATGCACATTTGAAACTTTCAAAGTTTAATTTAAAAAGTCTGCGAAATATGTTGTCGTTTGCAGGATGGAATGCAATTGGAGGTTTTTCTGTTTCATTACGTTCTCAAGGTATGGCGATTGTGCTAAATATTTTTCAGGGAGTGCTAATTAATGCGGCATATGGTATAGCGAATCAACTGCTTGGACAATTAACAAATTTTACGGCAACCATATCTAAAGCAATGGCACCTCAAATCATGCAAAGTAAGGGAGCGGGTGAAGAAAAACATATGATATCTTTATCTCTTAAACAATGTAAATACTCATTTATTTTGCTACTTTTCTTTGCAATTCCACTCTATGCAGAAATGCCTCTAATTCTTCGATTATGGTTGAAAAACATTCCAGACTATGGAATCTCTTTTTGCAGATTAATTCTGCTCGTATCATTGGTGCAGCAAATTACTATTGGTATGCAAACGTTAATTCAGGCAAATGGAAAGATTGCTCTTTATCAAACTTTGATGTCTTTGTTGATAATGTTGAATATCCCTTTGGCATATATAGTTCTCAAGTTAGGTTTTAATCCTAATTTTGTGATATATGTTATGCTCATAGTGGAGATTATATGTCTGATTGCGCGTATTACTATTGCAAATAAACTTGTTAGATTAAGTTATAAACTCACTATTAATACATTACTGAAACCTGTAACTATTATTTTAATATCATCTATTGTAATCACATCTTTGTGCATGTATTTCAGTCAATGGCTTAATGAATATTTATCATTGATAGTGACATTAGTTGTCTCATGGGCATTACTGTTGATGGCCATTTTTGCAAATATGACACCAACAGAAAGATTGTTAACAAAATCACTTGTAAAAAAAACAACTCAAAAAAAATATCACATATGATAAAAAAACTTTGGCACAGGATAGCTGGATTAAGAATTGCAAATTATCGTCTCAATGCTTTATTGGCAGCTGAGGATGATTCCGCAAATAGTGAATTTATATTATCTGAGATAATTCTTCATTACCATGTACTTGAAAAGGGGATTACTATGCCTGATAGACGATATGGATTTGGCCTAGAGAACATAAAGGAATTATGTGAGCTTATTATAAAATACAACAATACATTTGGCTGCAATAGTAATCAGATAATATACGCAGTTCAGGCAATCAAAGAATACAAACATATTCATATCAGCAATAATGAGGTTATTAGACGGGATGTAAATGATTTAATAGATTCAGTTCTCGATCTTTTCCCAAATGTAGAAGAATCTAGTCAACCATATATGACTGATGAAGAATTTTATAGGGCTTCTGACAAGTCTTTTTATGAGTTTAGTCACAATAGACATTCGTGTAGGCATTTTGAAGGGTCTGTTTCTGAAGAATTAGTGATAAAGGCTATTACTTTAGCACAGGAAACGACACCGTCAGCTTGTAATAGGCAAAGTGTGAAGGTTAAATTGATAACAAATAAGGATTTAGTTGCAAATGTCCTTAAATTTCAAAGTGGAAATAGAGGATTTGGTCACACTTTTGATAAACTTATAATTCTGACAACAGATATGAGTTATTGGAATTATGTTACCAATATTGGCGGTTATGTAGATGGTGGTATATATCTTATGAATCTATTGTATTCATTATATTTTTATAAAATTGGTGCATGTACTTTGAATAGTTATTTTGTAAAAGAACAATCCATACAAGTACGTGGTTTGTTGGATTTGCCAAAAACAGAGGAGTTTGTTGCTATAATAGGTATTGGTAAGATCAAAAAAAATGTTACTCTCGCCAAATCTGGAAGGAAAGAAATACGTGAAATATTAAGAATATATTAAACATGAAAATTGGAATTATAGCATATAATGCAGCTTGTAATTTTGGTGCAAATCTTCAATTGCTATCTACTGTGGAAAATGTTAAGAAAAACGGACATGACCCCTATGTAATTAATTGGATACCAATAACATTAGAGAGTGGCTATATTAGGACAATCGTACCAGAACAAAGAGCAGCACACGAGAGTTTTAGAAATAAGTACTACAATGAAACAAATCTATGTAGGACGGCAGAAGATGTTGCAAGGGAGATTGAGAATAATAATATAGATGCTATTATAATTGGTAGTGATGCTGTCGCTCAACACCATCCTTTCTTTTCAAGGATTTTATTTCCTTCAAAAAGAATAATATCTATAAGGAAACCTTCAGAAGACCAATGTTTTCCAAATGTATTTTGGGGTACATTCAACGATTACCTTAAGATCCCTCGCCCTATTGCAATCTTGTCCGCTTCCTGTCAAAATAGTGCTTATAAACAATTTTCATCTAAATTAAAGAAGGAGATGTATGACAGAATTAAGGCTTTTAAGTTTATTTCTGTTCGAGATGACTGGACACAAAAAATGTATAAGTGTATATCTGGGGGGGAGATTGAACCGGCAGTAACACCAGATCCTGTTTTCGCATTTAATTACAATGTGGATTTCGTTCCGACTAAGGAGGAAATATTAAAAAAGTTCGATCTCCCAGAAAAATATATATTGTTTGGACTTTTTAACAACCATAAAATTAGCGAGAAATGGACGACTGATTTTAAGGCTTTGGCGTTTAAGGATAATTATGCATGTGTATTGTTATCTTTTCCTCAGGGAATTAATTTGAAGCATGATTTTGACAGAATTATTAATACCCCTTTAGATCCAATGGATTGGTATGCATTAATAAAATATTCGTCGGGGTATATTGGTCATAATATGCATCCGTTAGTTGTAGCAATGCACAATTCTGTTCCATTCTATAGTTTGGACAATTATGGTATTGCAAAGATGCGTTTGTTTGTAAATGAAAAGTCTAGTAAAATATATCACATACTAGGGCTTGCAGGTTTCCTCAGTTATCGTCATTGCGACTTAAATATATTTAGTAAATTTCCTGCTCCTCAAAAAATATATGATAAGATAATGAATTTTGATACAGATAAGTGCAAATCGTTTTCTGTCGCATATCTAGAAAAATATAAAGATATGATGGAGTCTATTTATGTTGCAATTAATGACAATATAAAATCGTGAAAAGTAAATTCATTTTCTTTACATTATTATTAGAGTCATTACTATTTATCCGATATGATTTGCCTTCGTATTGTTTTATTGCTTATATATTAACAATAATAGAGGCGATGTTTTTTCTTTGGAATAATCGGTATATGGCTGTAGCTAATTGGTGGCTGTATATCTATATGGTGTGCACATTTGTTGTAATTCCTGTATTTAAATTTACGCCTTCTCACTTCACATTAAGTTGTAGTGTGATTAATGATGGTTCTTTTTTGCATTTGGCCATGATATCACCAATTGTCATGTGTCTGTATTTTTTTGCTTTACTTTTGTTTTGTGAAAAAGGAAAAAAGACAGAATTACCTACACAATTCACCATATATGCTCCAAATTTCAATCTTAAGATAATCTTTATTCTCGCTTTTACTGCAACTATTCTAAGTTATATAGTAGGTATAGGAAAAATGGGTGTGGTAAATACAAGACTTCCTTTTCATCTATCTGGAGTAATCCAATTTTTTAGAACTACCATGATTCCTATATTTGCTTTGTTTATTTATGTTCATAATAAGAACAATGACAGAAACAATAAAGTGCTAATAGGGTTGTTATTTGTCTGGTCACTTGCAGAAGTGTATGTCAGGATGTCAAAAAGTGCCATGATAATGATATTCTTGCCATTATTGATTTATGAATTGATGTATTATGGGAAGAACTTTAAGGGGGTGATTGTAAAGTTTCTGCCAATATTAGCTGTTGTACTAATTCTATATCCTATTGTTGAAACATTTAGACATTCTGATAGTTTACGAGATGCTATAAGTGCCGCTGATGAAGAAGAAATTGTTGGAACATATACAAATCCTTCGAGCAAAAATTATATTGTAAAACCTTTTAATAGACGATTTCTTACTGGTTATTTATACTTGGTGGATGAAAATGTATGTAGTAATTCTTTTTTTGATTTTAGTAGAGCTGCTGCAATCTTGGCTATTAAAGGATCTGCAAGATATCAAACATTCGTAGTGGATGGATATCCTATTGGTGTGGCTCATAGCTCAGGCACCACACCCTTTATAGATGGATTATTGGTTGGTGGATATGGTTTAATGTATTTAGCAGTTTTTATTATGACGTATTTAGCTAGAGTCATTGATAAGAAATTTAGGAAGAAGACAAACTACTTAATAGTAACTATGTTACTTATGCTGTATTATTATTGGTTTGATGGACCATTGTACACCTTCTTTCTCAATGAAATGAGTATCCGAACCGTTATTGTTTATGGTGCTCTTATTTTCTATATTCATTTTATGTGGAAAAAAACAAAAATAAATATATTAAGGTAAACATTCCAATTATTATGTATATTTATAATTACTGTCCACTAAAATGGTTTGGCCGGTTTCTCATTTCAAAAAATTATTATAGTATATCGCACAATTATTAAGGTTTAGTGCCATTGCTAAATGCATTTTAAATCGTTGCTAAGTATTAACTAGTTCAATCAAATCTATATTGGTAAGATATTTTATAATGTTAAGTCTACTTTTATGGGGGACTGGTTTAGGGCGTCTAAATCAAAATATACAATTGTTAAACTAAAAATTGTTTGGCAGATATGCATATTCGAAAGTGATAATTGTATATTGGCTTTTATATACTCATATGGTATATAGTGTCTGCTTGTATATAACAATCTTCATACTGTAACAAATAAACATACAATGAAAGTTTACATTTATTCAAAACAACATGCACATGGCATTGTTGTTATTATTGATAATCTAATCGCTGCGTTTATGAGACGTGGTATTCAATGTGAGCGTATAGAATCACTTGACGGTTGTACATCAGAAGATATCATTATACCATATGGTGTTATGGAGTCAAATGAACTCTTAAATGCTGGATTACCAGCAAAAATATGCATACCAGCAGATGCAATTACTCTAGGATACCTGAATAAGATAAAGTTTTATTTGAAGATTAATCATATTTGTAATTATGATTTTTTCTATAGTATATATGCATATCTAAAATATAAGCCTAAAGAAAAGAGAATGATTGAATCTTTTGATACAAACATTCTTGTATCACCTGTGGATATTGAATACTTTAAGAGGCATATTGATCCATCCGATAACAAGTATAAATATGTCACAAATGGCATAGGTTTGGGTGAAACTGCAGAAAAAACATCTTCATCAAATTTTAGAATAGGCATCTTGTCACCATGGCAAAGTAGACAAATATTTGAAGAATCAAATTGGTTCATCAAAGAGTATTTTAAGAAATACGCACAAACCCATCCTAACGTTCAATTGATAGTTGCTGGAAGAGGACCTAGATGTAAGGCATTTGAAGGCATGCAGAATGTGAAAGTTCTTGGAGAGGTTTCTTCCTTGAAGGATTTCTTCTCCAATATAGATGTAATGATTTCTTCGAATCCAAAGGGGTGTGGAATTTTAAATCGTGTATTGGATAGTTTCTCATATAAAGTACCAGTTCTCGGACATGAGGCATCATTCTCCGGTTTCCCTGAGAGCGAAGGTTGCTATTATTCATTCAAAGATTATAAATCATTCTGTTCTACTATGGATTATATGATGTCAAATAGGGAAGATATGAAGGTTCGTGCCGATAAGGCTTATGAATACATTGTCAAATACCATAATTGGGAGAGGAACTATGACAATTTGGTTGAATATTTATTAAAAACCTTATAATATGCCATTGTCAAAAATCATAATATCTCTCTTCAATCTTCCACGTTTGCTCCTACACTTTTTTTCCTTCTACAAACATTATGATGTGTGCAAAGAGGATGTGCGAGTAGGTATGGAATTGCGTCATTGGACGTGTTCACCATTCAAGGGGGGTATTTACCTGATGGTTTTCGATAAAAACTTCAGAAATCTATTCTATTATCGTATCGGGAATGCCAAATATTTGATGTGGTATTGGCTGAAGCCACACCCATGTTTCACATTGGCAATGGATATGAAGGTGGCACCTGGGTTCCAATGCGTTCATCCTTTTGCTACTATTGTTAATGCTGAACCAATTGGTAGGAACTTTTCAGTAAAATATTGAGTTACAGTTGGTAACAAAATAGGGGGGTAAAAATAGACCTATTATAGGTAACAACGTCACCATCCATTGCAATACTGTAGTGGTAGTGATATCACAATTGAAAATAATGTCGTGATTTGATATGGAACAGTCCTGACTAAGAGTGTTCCTGATAACTGTGAGATAGTTGGGAATCCTGCCATTATACTTCGTCGCGATGGAATTCTTGTAAAAGAAAAATTATAAGTACAAATATGTCATCAACAAGATTAAAACAGTTATCGAAAGTAGTTCGTGATCCAAAAATCCTGCTTTCGAGAATAGTAATGCTGGACGCTGTAAGCAAACAACTTTCAGATGTGACATACCTAAAATGGGTGTATTACCTACGAACAGGTAAGCACCTTGATTTGGTACACCCGAAATCTTTCAATGAGAAGATTCAGTGGTTGAAGTTGCATAATACAAGCGATGAATGCACTCGCTCTGTGGATAAATATGAGGTGCGCAAATTGATATCTGACAAGATAGGTGAAGAATACCTCATTCCAATGATTGGTTGTTGGGAGAGTTTTGATGAAATAGACTTCTGCCAACTACCAGATCAGTTTGTATTGAAATGTACACACGATAGTGGTTCTGTCGTTATTTGTAGGGACAAAGCTTCATTCGACCGAGGTGCAGCCAAGGCAAAACTCGAAACAGCAATGAGGCATAATTTCTTCTGGACGGGTAGAGAATATCCATACAAGAATGTAAAGCCAAGAATTATCTGTGAGCAATTGATGAAGGACAATAAGTCGGACGATCTTGTTGATTATAAGTTCTTCTGCTTCAATGGTCAGCCCAAGGTGCTGTTTTATGCTTCTGAACGTTTCACGAGCAAGGACAAGGTGGCAAAGTTCGATTTCTATGATATGGACTTGAAGCACATGCCTATCAAGAGTGCAGGTCATGAGAATTCTACCATTCCACCTTCAGTATCTCCAGAAAACTTCAAGAAGATGAAAGAACTTTGTTGTGTTCTTTCTGCTGGATATCCTCATGTTCGTGTGGACTTTTATGTCATCAACGATAAGATTTACTTTGGCGAGTTGACCTTCCATCACGATAGTGGTTTTGTTCAACTTGAGCCAGAGGAGTGGAACAAAACTTTTGGAGAGTGGATAAAACTACCAATGGATAAATAATGATTATGAAAATACTAATTAACACAATCACAACCAAAAAGCATTCGGGTGGTGCTTTCCAGATTTCCAGTAACTTCACGCTGAAATCGTTGGAGCATACGGATGTGGAATGGTACTATGTGGCTTCACAAGATCTTGATGATGCCATAGGAGAAAAGTTCAAGGAGTTGAAGGGATCTCGCTATTTTGTGTTCCCCACACAACCTGATTACAAGCATAGCTACAAACGTGTGAAGAAGGAACTTGCAGAATTGGAGGAGCGTATCAACCCGGATGTGATATATTCCATTACTGCTCCTTCATACTTTAGTTTCAAGCACACTGAGGTGATGCGCTTCACGAACCCCTTGGTAACGCACCCCAACAAGTACTCTTGGAGTATGTTGCCATTATTCGAGAAGATAAAGACAAAACTCTACTGCATGAATCTGGTGCGTCTTATGAAAAAGGCGAACTACTTCATTACCCAGACGGAAACAACAAAACAGGGAATTCTCCGTATTACAGGCTTACCTAGTGATCATTGTAAGGTCGTGAATAACGTCTTGCCTGCAGCCTTCAAAAACATGGAGAATAGTCCAATTGTTGACGATAATTACATCAATGTGGCTTGTGTGGGCAATCCCGTTCCTCATAAGAATTTCGATATTGTGCCCGATCTGTTGGTAGAACTGAAGGCCCTCGGTATTGATAATGTGCGTTTCCACACAACCATTCCTCAGAATCATCCTATGTATGCAAGGGTGGTGACCAAAGCAGAAGAGAAGGGTTTCAAATATGGTGTAGTGAACCATGGTCGCGTAACTCAACAGGAGTTGGGCGAGATGTATAGAAGATGCCAGTTTTGCTTTCTCCCAACTCTTCTAGAGGTGTTTTCTGCAAGTACGGTTGAAGCAATGTATTTCAACCTGCCTATTATAGCTACCGACTTCCCTTTTAATACTGAGGTGTTGGCAGATGCATGTTTGTATTATAAACCAAAGAATGCCAAGGATGCTGCAAAGCAGTTTGTCAAGATGATAGCAGACAAAGAACTGCAGGCCACCATGCGCGAGCGTATGAAGCATCAATTGGCTATATATAGCAATTATGATGCACATTTCAATGCCATTAAGGAGTATTTGATAAAAGTTGGTAAAGGAGAGATCTAATATGAAGATATTAGTCGTTTGCCAGTATTTCCATCCAGAAGAGTTCAAGGTTAATGAACTTGTTGAGGGATTGGTGAAAAGGGGCAATGAAGTAACTGTGCTCACAGGAAAACCTACATACCCAAGAGGACCATATCCTAAGGGGTATAAGTTTTGGGGAGTGCAGAAGGAGGAATATAAAGGAGCAAAGATAATTCGCTTACCTGAACTGACTCGTGGAAATGGTGGTGCTATAGGTATTGCAAAAAGTCTATTGTCATTCTTGATTTCAAGTACATGGTATGCAAAGCATCATGACATGGAGGTAGATGCAATACTTTGCTTTCAATTATCACCCGTAACGATGGCAAATGCGGCTCTTATTTATAAGAAAAAGACAAATGCCAAATTTGTTCATTGGGTACAGGATCTTTGGCCTGAGAGTGTTACTGCGACAACACCAATCAAGGGCGGACCTATTATCAAGATGCTTGAGAATTTCGTAACCAAAGTTTACGATAAGAGTGATGTGATCCTTGTTCAGTCGAGGGCATTTAGAGAGTCGATTTGTGCGAAAGGGAATTTTGAAAATAAACTTGTTTTCGCACCAAACTGGGCTGAAGATATATTTATTGGTGCCGATACAAGTATTGACAATAAGTTCCCTTTGAAGCCTGCAGAGGATGAGTTCTGTGTCATGTTTGCTGGTAATATAGGCGAAGCTCAGGATTTTGGAAACATTATTAAGGCTGCAAACCTGACGAAGGATAGTCCGAAAATCAAATGGATTATAGTTGGTGATGGTCGTGCACGTGATAACTCTGAAAAGGAGGTGAAGCGTCTTGGCTTGGAGGATACAGTCAATTTTTTTGGACGTTATCCTGTTACTGCTATGCCTAAGTTCTTTGCACAAGCTGATGCTATGTTGGTTACATTGACAGATCAGTTTATTTTCTCGTTGACAATACCTTCAAAGACTCAGGCATATATGGCATCAGGCAAGCCTCTTCTTACAATGCTGAATGGTGTTGGTAACGATATAGTAGAAGATGCTAAATGCGGGTTGACTGCTAATGCTGGGGATTATAATAAATTGGCAGAAAACGTTAAGCTAATGTATTCTATGAGCAAGGAGGAGTTGCATGAAATGGGTAAGAACGCCAAAGCATATTATGACAATTTTTTTGAAAAAGAAATGGTCATTGATCGGATAAACAAAATTTTAATATCCAAATAGTTTCGTAAAAATTCGTATTGCTTTGTTTCTGTTACTTTTCCAGTTGCTAAAAATAACATTAGGTAATGTGATAGATTTTTCGTATCCATTGGATTCTATGGAATGGGAAAGGCTGTATGAAAAGGCTGATGTTATGCTTGTTTCATTGGCAGATTCTCCTTTGTTTAACCTCTATGCACCTGCAAAGATTAGTAGTTATATGGCTTCTGCTCGTCCTATAATTGCATGCCTGAATGGAGAAGGTGGTGAAGTGGTTCAAACTGCGGAATGTGGTTGGACTGTAAAGGCTGGTGATGCAGAAAGACTAGCTAATCTCGTGATTGAACTTTCGCAGATGGACAAGAATATTCTTGAAGAGAAAGGTAAAGCTGGCCGTGCATTCTATGATGAGCATTTCGACAAGGGAAAGTGCTTACGTAAGTTGGACAAGATAATGGGACTTGTATAAATGACTGCTGCAGATAGGATAGTTTTATCGTACATATGTAAAGTGCTAAATAAGGAATATGTTGTAAATCAAAAACTATTCTATAATGCTAACTGGGAAGAAGTAATTGATATTGCCACGATTCAAGGTGTGTTAGGACTGTGTTTTGATGCTGTTGAGTTGTTGCCTGTAGAATGTCGTCCTGATATGGAAAGTCTGATGGAATGGCTGGGGCAGACAAGCAACATCGAAACATACTATGAAGAACACAGAAAAGCAATAACTGATTTATGTGGATTCTATGACGATAATGGCATCAAGATGATGTTGTTGAAAGGTTATGGACTCTCTAAATATTGGCCAAAGCCGAATCATCGACCCATTGGAGATATTGATATCTATTTGCAAGATAAGAGGGGGAAGTTAGTAGTTGATAGTAATGAATTTCTTTGGGTGAGAGGTGACCGATTAGTGGCGGAGAAATTGGGAATCAAGGTGGAAACAGGCCATGAGCATCATACCACCTTTTATTTCAAGGGGATAATGGTTGAGAATCATTATGACTTTATAAATATCAAAGCTCATAAAGATGCATCTAAAATTGAGAAAAAACTGAAATCTCTTGCTGATAGGGAATTTGAAAGTATCAAAATTGAGATTGGTGGTAAAACAAGAGAAGTTCGTATTCCTTCTGTAGATTTCAATGTGATATTCCTGATTCGACATCTTGGACAGCATTTTGCTGGTGAGAGAATTTCCTTACGTCAGTTATTGGATTGGGGCTTGTTTATTCAAAATGAGCAGGATAATATCAACTGGATTAATATTATTCCATTCTTGAAGGAAATGGAGATTTGGACTTTCTTCAATCAGATTAATGCCATTTGTGTTCATTATTTAGGAATAACAATGAGTTCTGACTTATATAAAGAGGAAAAACCAGAATTGATGAAGAGAATTGTTAATGATATTTTCCATCCTGAATTTAGTGAAGATAAGCCTGCTGCTCTATTGCCTATTATCTGGTTTAAGACAAAACGTTGGTGGTACAACCGATGGAAACACCCATTAGTGTATAAAGAATGGTTATTGCCAATGTTTATAACTCTCCTATGGAGTCATATAAGGAGGATTAAAACCATTAAGGATGGATAATTAAAAGATATGATTGAGATATTGACGCCTCAGTTTAGAGGTATTCCAGATTCCGTATTCATAATTTCATTTCTGATTCTATCAATCCTTATCGTATTGATGTTTATGTTAAGGAGGAATCATAGAACAACGAGGAAGTCTGTATTCTTGATGTTGCTTGTGGAGTATGTATTCCTGATGTTTTGTTCTACTGTAATTTGTCGGGATTCACATCCTGAAACCACTCGATTGGAACTGACGCCTTTCTGGAACTATCATGATGTGTTGCTGTCAGGAAAACCGATGCATTATTGGGAGGTGATACTGAATGTCGTGCTTTATTCTCCTATTGGTTTTCTGCTTGGGGGAATATGCAAGAGAGTTTCAAGTACAATCATGATATGCGTGTTTTTGTCTGTTGTTACTGAGGGGTTGCAATTGCTGCTGCATCGAGGTCTTTGCGAAACGGATGATGTGATACATAATACCCTTGGAGGATTTATCGGTTACTTCTCGTATGTTGGAGTCGTCAAGGGAGTTCGAAAATATCAAATTAGACTTAACAATCAATAAATATATGAACATAATTATTACTTACGGAATTATCTTCGTGATTCTGCTTGTGTTGGAGTTGGCATATTTTAAGATTGCTGACAAGTGTAATATCATAGATAAACCGAATGAGAGGTCAAGCCATTCCACAATCGTGCTTCGTGGTGGTGGTGTGATATTTGCGATTTCCACTTTGGTGTGGATCGCATTCCAGAATGGTTTCGGTAGCTGGTCATTAGTGCTTGATTATTTGCCGTTCCTGAGTGGTTTGATATTGGTTTCATGCGTAAGTCTGGTGGATGATATCTATTCGTTGCCTGATAGTGTAAGATTGGCGGCTCAGTTTGTCGCTATAGGGTTGATGTTCTGGAATTTGGGGATATTTGGTGCATTTAATGTTTCTAACGGTTCCTTTGTTTCTGGTATAATCATTCCAACTTTAATCTTATTGGGTGCATTGATAGTGTGTGTGGGTGCTACCAATATCATTAATTTCATGGATGGAATTAATGGCATAACGGCTGGATATTCATTGGCGGTTCTTGTGCCTTTGTTCCTACTTAACAATATGATGACGGAACAGTTTATTATGAACTCATACATTGGTATCACGATTCTTGGCGTGCTTGTGTTTTGCTTATTTAATTTCCGTCCGAAAGGCAAGGCAAAATGCTTTGCCGGTGATGTGGGAAGTATTAGCATCGCATTTATAATGCTGTTCGCTATAGGTCGTATGATTGTACAGACAGGTGATGTTACTTATCTTATTTTGTTACTTGTGTATGGCGTGGACGGTTGTATGACAATCTTCCATCGTATTATGTTACATGAGAATTTAGGAGAGGCACATCGTAAACATGCGTATCAGTTGATGGCAAACGAACTGAGGATCGGACATGTAAAAGTGACCTTGTTGTATATGGTGATGCAATTGGTGGTGTCATTGGGATTCATATACCTATGTCCTAATACCATTGCTTCCCACTGGATTTATCTACTTAGTGCAATAGTAGTATTCTGTATAGCGTATATCTTGTTCATGAAGAAATACTATCACCTACACGAGGAGTATTTAGCTTCGCTTAAGAATTAGCTTTCAAATATAGATATTAATTAATTTCTTTTAACATAAAATATTACCAATACCACGAATGGAGATACAATTGATAAATGATGAACTGCTTTCTGAGTTTCATGGCAAAGCATCGGAGAATGAGAGGTTAAGGATTAACTTCGACCTTCGCACAACACCTGATGACGGTAGTCAGCGTATGCTGAATGTGCTGGAGCTTGGAACAAAGGTACCGATACACCGACATCTGAAGTCATCGGAAAGTGTGATATGCATTGAAGGACACCTTGATTGGGTCTTCTATGAAAAACTGTCGAATAAGGAAAATAACGTGCCTGTGCATGATGACGAGACTGCGACAGACGAGACGCTGTTTAAGGAAGTTGCGAGGGTTAGGTTATGCCCGAGGGAAAAGCTTTATGGCGTCCAGGTACCCAAGGGCGTTTGGCACTCAATCGAGGTGTATGAGCCGAGCACGATATTTGAGGCGAAAGACGGGGCGTATGGGAAGTAAGGATAACAGCTGCAGCCGAAAGGTTGTGGCTGTCTGTGTCTCAAATAATGATGCCGAAGCAGATGAAGATGGTGGAGAGTGAGAAGGAGGGGAATGAGAAGATTAATAAAAGGAATGTGGGAGTTTGGTAGACACTTGTTTTTGCCACAGAGGTCATACTGATAGCATAGAGAAACAAGAACCTTCATTTAGAACCTTGCCACAAGAAGATTATAATTGGGTCGGTCATGCTTATAGTTCCATTACTCAGGTATTCATTGATGGTGGGTACGTGTTTCTGAAACCATAAAGAATAAACGATGTAGGTTGCAGGTTAACCATACAACCTACATCGTAATGAAGAGTTTAAGTGATGGGCATTTATTTCTTAACCTTGTCTCTTTCGACAACAGTAATGTTTGGATGCTTTTTGGCGAAATCCATAGAGACGTACTGACCGTTTCTGGCATCCCTTGCGTGCTGAACATATTTAGTGTTGCTCATAATAATTCCTCCTTTCTGCCGTTAGAGGTTACTCGGGACTGGAACAAGTTCCTCGTCCACTTCAAATGTTCCTGTTCTCTGATTACAGCTACAGCAAAGAGGCACAATGTACCACTTTTGATCAGTGCTGTAAGCCTTTTGTACATGTGCACCAACTAGGTTGCCCCAGTGGTGGCAATCGGTAGCACCGCAACGATAAGCCTTATGGCTGGCATGGCTGTTCCAATAGTCGAGCCAAGACGAGTAGCCTGTGGGTGCAGAAAAACGGCCAGAGCCGTTGACATTCTTTACATACATTTTATAAATACCACGCTATTATGTGGTTTCCTATACCCTTATACCAAAAGCGTTAGTATGAAACGATAACTAACGGTTTGAGTATATAAACGAAAAGTCAATTAAAAATGGAACAAACAGGTGATGTACTGATTAGTATTATGGCTGACAAATCTCGCAGTGAGATGGAAATTGATGCTGCATTCCAGACATTTTGTGCTAAGTATGAGTTGCGCTTGAATCGATTAATGGAGGTGCAATGTGCCAAACTGGGATATTCGGCAGATATAGCTTTCAAGGCGGTAGAATGTGCGTTTGCCAGAGTAAGACGTTATCCTACATTCGATAAGATGAAAACTAAAACCAAGAATATAGATAATGCTATTATTGTATGGCTTAATAGAATAGCATATACTCAGGTCTTGAAATTTAAGAACGGAAAGGAATGTGCTGAGGTGAATGCAGATGAAGATCTTGCAGTAATAAATGATGCTACGGGATTTTATGAGGTTATTTCGCAAAAAAAGTATATATCTGATGAAGAGAAAGAAAAGAAAATACTGTTGCTTAATGCGAAATTGGCTGGTATGGAAGAAAAGCACCGTATAGTACTACTTACTTACCTTGCTTATGAGTCGCAAGGAAAAAAACTGCCTCGGGCGTTGACGCTGAAGTTACGTACTCAACTCAATTTGGAACAGAGTTCAATCAGGGTGTATAAAAAAGAAGCCTTAGAGGCTTTAAATATTAATAGCTAAAAACCGTGTCTTATGGAAACAATGGAAGAATTGTATAATCTCTTATGCTGTGATGGCTTTTTGCCGCCTCGTAATGAGGTGGAACTTCTCGAAACAGAGAAGCGTATGGAGGGCTATCAATTTGAGAATGATGAGAGGCATGTAGACGCTCAAGCTATTATCTATGGTGCCTCATGTGAAGTGGTCAGTATGAAAAGGTATGATGACGGTATAGAAGCTGAGTCTTTTGGTATGGCAGCAAGAAATTTTGAGAACCTGCCTCAGAGTGTTATAGACAAGATAAAGAAACAGCATCAGAAGAATGATAAATACTCAAAATGATACTGCAGGTTTTGGCCCGGCGGATTTGGAAGCTATCATAGAAGAAGAGATGCTCAATTTAATCTATGATGATTATGGGAGCAATACTTTTGATGGGCTAACGATGTTTGAGCCTTCGACTGATGAGTTTTATATCCACATCAATACGGCAAGAGGTAACCGTCCTGATAGCCCCAAGGGGAGATTTACTTTAGCTCACGAACTAGGTCACTTTTTTTTGCCCCATCATCGGTTGGCTCTTATGCGTGGTACAATGAGACCCCACGGCTCAATTAACTATCTGATAGATAATGAATCATGGAAGGTAGAAAGAGAGGCTGACAGATATGCATCATCGCTCCTAATGCCTGCAAGTGCTTTAAAAGCATATATTCGTGGGAAGAAGTTTGATTTTCACCTTCTCCAAGAGCTTGCAGATGTTTTTAAGGTTAGCCTTTCGGCAGTGGCACTACGCTTTGTTGATATAGGAAACCATCCTATTATGGTTGTGTATGCTGTCGATAAGAAGATACGATGGGTGCGCAGTAGTGAGAATTTTCCATTCAGGAGGCTGCGCCATGGCAATGATAAGGATGGTAGAATTCCAGAAAACACGGTGATTGGAGATTACTTTTATAAAAATGACGATAGCTGCTGTAAAAGCGAGGAGACGGTTTTTGCTAAGGACTGTTTTTACACCTATCGTGAAGAGGACAACATGAGAGAATTCTTTGAGTGGTGTGTGCCTTTTAAGAATAGAGCGGTAAGTGTGCTGTGGGAGGGGTAATATGGGAAGAATAACGGATTCGCTTAATGCGATAGATGTTACAAAAGAGAATACAGAGGAGTTATATGGCATCTTCCGAATGGTAGAGGATTTCAATCTTCCTGTAATTAGGTTTTATCTTTATCCAGGATCCGGGTTAGTAAGACAGCGAGTTAACCAGCAAGGAATGGATTTTAGTATGGTATCAGAATTGGGCTACCCTCCATTACTATGCGTAAAAGGTTACGAGCGTGCAAACGTCCCTTATCAACCAATGTTTTATGCTTGTTCGTTTCCGAGTGGATATAATGTTGAAACACATCCACCTCGTTTGATAGCTTTACAGGAGACTTCGGCTTTCTTTAAAGATACAAAGTCAAGTGGCATTGAACGATGTACGGTATCCAGATGGGAGGTGGTGAAGAATATAGAGCTTATAGCTTTGCCTTTTTTGGCGGATTACAATATGCCCAACGATGATATTGCGACCATAAAGAATGCATGGAATAAAGAGCTACAAGAGTACGATGTTAATACAGAGGGACGTGAGTTGATAGAATATATGGCAAAAGAGATTGGGAAGGAATTCAAAGACAACGTTGAATACTTTAAAATAGCCAACTTCGTGAACTATTTGTTGAATGTCAATGAAAAGACTAAAAATGCAGATGGTGTGATATACCCATCTGTACCTTCGGGAGGTGCAGGGTTTAATGTTGCGATTAGACCGACAACTGTAGATGAGAAGATAAAGTTTGTGGGTGCGTCGCTTTGTCATTTGCTGAAAAAAGGCAAACAGTCCTATCTGCAAGTGATGAATCAGTCCGCAAAAGTGGAAAACGGGGTGATTACATATAAAGATAAAGAAATGTCCCCACAGGAAGTTATGATGTATACGCAATATGCAGAAGGGTTGACGCTTATAAACTGATGGTTTCTACTAAGCCGCGATAATTGAAAATGGATTCTTGACGGAAAACGGCTAGGCACAGGGATATAGAATGACACAAGATTGCGATGGAATCGCAATACACAGGACGAGAGCATGGCGCAAGAAGAACAGATACAATGATGTGATGGGATTCCTGGAGGAGAACCATAGTAATCCGTAGAAATACTGGATTGAGGAGCATGATATACTTAATCGGTTGAAGGTTAATAGGAAGATGATGAATGCTGGGAAGATGAAAGCTGAGAGGCTTGAGAAGTTTCAAAATTGTTGGAACTGATGGAACGGTATAAGTCGAAAATCAATATGAGTAGCGTGGAGGAGAAGTTTAAATAAAATATTTCCAGTTTTTGGAAAAAACAAATAGAATCCGCAGCATCAATTCAATGGTGTTGCGGATTTTTCGTTTGTTGAGGTTGCTGGAGAACCATTATGTGATGGAAAAACTAAGCGGGTAACAGGTAACGATGGGCGTTTCATTACAACTGTAAGCTGTAAGAACTGTAAGATTTCTTACGAGATTTTGAGTTAAACGATAAACAACCACGAATTATGAGTTTATGTCAACCACGGATCTTGCGGATGACAGCGGATATTATCGCTTACGCTCGTGATTTACATCTGTGAGATCCCTGATATCTGTGGTTATTTTTTCGAACACAGATTGCACGGATTTAAGGGATTATCTCGCTTGCGCTCGTGATTGGCATCTGTTAGATCCTAAATATCTGTGGCTATTTTTTCGAACACAGATTACACAGATCTTAGGGATATGCTCGCTTGCGCTCGTGATTGGCATCTGTGAAATCCCTGATATCTGTGGTTATTTTTTCGAACACAGATTACACAGATCTTAGGGATATGCTCGCTTGCGCTCTTGATTGGCATCTGTTAGATCCCTGATATCTGTGGTTATTTTTTCGAACACAGATTGCACGGATTTAAGGGATTATCTCGCTTACGCTCGTGATTGACATCTGTGAGATCCCTAATATCTGTGGTTTATTTATTTGAACACGGATTGCACAGATTTAAGGGACATCTCGCTTTCGCTCGTGATTTACATCTGTGAGATCCCAGATATCTGTGGTTATTTATTTCGAACACAGATAACACAGATTTAAGGGATTATCTCGCTTACGCTCGGGATTGACATCTTCTAACTCCGTGAGGACACATTAATTATTCGCTGAAGCTCATCAAGCTAAAGCAAGTTTCCGCAAAGGTCACATTAATCTCTCATTAATTCTTTGAACTCAAGCTTTGGGAGTTAGGAATTGCCTGGAAGGCAATACTATTAGTAACCCCGTACATACGAGTGAAACGAGGATGTGCGGGGGATTAGCATCATAACCCCTCTACTGTCTGGAAGACAGTACATCGCGAAATGGT
>Ga0310695_10000994_pt1 | contig 69183 bp, 58 predicted proteins | sample RumenRJG_04DNA_FD_203882 | JGI IMG/M metagenome (GOLD analysis project Ga0310695, IMG submission 203882) | Bovine rumen microbial communities from Lethbridge, Alberta, Canada - RJG_04 (v2) (version 2) | ecosystem: Host-associated > Mammals > Digestive system > Stomach > Rumen | place: Canada... | reverse complement strand
GTGAGATGGTCGATCATGTCTTGGATGTTGCCGCCGAGAAATCCTTGCAGGTCGTGAATGGTGTAACCGATACGATGATCAGTGACACGCCCCTGCGGGAAATTGTATGTACGGATCTTGGCACTGCGGTCACCGGTAGATACCAAAGAACGGCGGCGGCTGGAGATGTCGTCGACGTATTTCTGGTGCTCGTGATCATATATATATGTATAGAGACGGCTCAATGCTCGTTCCTTATTCTTTGGCTGGTCACGCGTCTCGGTACATTCGATGAGGATTTCTTCTACCTCACCCGTGTTGGGGTTCTTCCAAGGATAGCGCAGACGGACACCGGAACTCACCTTGTTGACGTTCTGACCGCCGGCACCACTGGAACGGAAAGTATCCCACTTGATGTCTCCTTCGTTGATGTGGACTTCAAATTTTTCGGCTTCCGGGAGCACGGCGACTGTGGCGGCAGAAGTATGCATACGGCCCTGAGTCTCTGTTGCGGGGACACGCTGGACGCGATGCACGCCACTCTCATATTTCAGTGTGCCGTAGACATTATCGCCACTCACGGCAAAGTCGATTTCCTTGTAGCCGCCGACAGCACCTTCCGAGACGCTCGTCACACTGACGGTCCAGCCTTTCGACTCACAGTATTTCTTATACATGTTGAAGAGATCACCGGCAAAGAGGGCAGCCTCGTCGCCACCGGCTCCCGCGCGGATCTCCATCTGCACGTTCTTAGCGTCTTCCGGATCTTTCGGCACAAGAGCAATTTTGATGTCTTCCTCAAGTTGTGGCTTAAGGTTTTCATTCTCAGAGAGCTCCTCACGGGCCATCTCTTTCATGTCGGGATCTTTCTCGTTTGCCAGTATGTCTTTGGCTTCTTTGATGGCATTGAGACAGTCAATGTATCTCTTGCGTGCCTTCATGATGTCGTCGAGATCCTTATACTCTTTGGTGAGCTTCACATAACGCTGTTGATCGGCAATGACAGAGGGGTCGGTGATGAGGGTGCTTACTTCCTCGTAGCGGGCCTCCAAGCCGTCAAGTTTCTCGAGTATGCTATTGTTTTCTGGCATAAATCGTCTTATAGTTTAATATTCAAACGCTTGTTTCCTTAGATGCAAACGTCGGATTCCAAATTCACACGCTTGTTCCTTAATTGTAAACGTTGGATTTAATATTCAAACGCTTGTTCCTTATCTGCAAACGTTGGACTTAATATTCAAACGTTCCGAATTCTGACTTGATAGTCAGCGAGCGCTTGCCTTCTTCGATGTGTCCGATGACCTGGGCATCGATGTTGAAGCTCTTGCTTACGGCGATGACCTGATCTGCTACTTCGGGCCGTACATAGATCTCCATGCGATGTCCCATATTGAAGACCTGATACATCTCTTTCCAGTCTGTGCCGGAGCAGTCGTGTATGGTCTTGAAGAGTGGGGGAACGGGGAACATGTTGTCCTTTACCACTTTGCAGTTTTCGCCTACGAAGTGCAGTACTTTGGTCTGAGCGCCACCGGTGCAGTGCACCATACCGTGAATCTCGGGACGCAACTCGTCCAAGAGCTTCTTGATGACCGGAGCGTAGGTGCGGGTCGGAGAGAGAACCATCTGTCCGGCATTGACGGGCACTCCTTCAATCTTGTCGGTGAGGTGATATTTACCGCTATATACCAGTTCGTCGGGTACGGCATGGTCGTAGCTCTCGGGATATTTCTCAGCCAGATACTTTGCGAAGACGTCGTGGCGGGCACTTGTCAGTCCGTTGCTGCCCATGCCGCCATTGTACTGATGCTCATAAGTAGCCTGACCGGTAGAGCTGAGACCTACGATGACATCCCCCGGGCAGATGTTGGCATTGTTGATGACATCCTTGCGCTTCATGCGGCAGGTGACCGTGGAGTCGACAATGATGGTACGCACCAAGTCGCCGACATCAGCCGTCTCGCCGCCTGTGGGCCAGATGCCGATGCCCATACCGCGCAGTTCAGCAAGCAGTTCATCTGTGCCGTTGATAATAGCACTGATGACCTCGCCGGGAATCAGCATCTTATTGCGGCCGATGGTGCTGGACACAAGGATGTTGTCAACAGCTCCCACACAGAGCAGATCGTCAGTGTTCATGACGATAGCGTCTTGCGCAATTCCTTTCCATACGCTCAGATCTCCCGTCTCTTTCCAATAGAGATAGGCTAAAGAAGACTTTGTGCCGGCGCCATCAGCGTGCATGATATTGCAGTATTCCGGATCGCCACCGAGAATGTCGGGGATGATCTTGCAGAAAGCCTGGGGGAAGATACCTTTGTCGATGTTCTTGATAGCGTTGTGCACATCTTCCTTTGCGGCACTGACGCCTCGCATCATGTATCGGTTATTCATTTTTTTCAATCGTAAGTCTTGAATGATAATAATATAATATGGTATGATAGAATCTGCGGAATGTGGAGTCTTACCTTTCGTCATTCCAGAACTGCCAGCTGGCAAAAGCCTGGAGCAGGAGCATCTCCAGTCCGTTCTTCACTACAGCGCCATGCTCTTTGCCTTTCTTCATAAACAGCGTCTCATCGGGATTGTAGATGAGATCATAGAGAAGCGTATGGCTGTCCATGGCATCGTAGGGGAGGTTGGGGCATTCGTCGGCGTGGGGATACATGCCGCAGGGTGTGCAGTTGACAATCACGTTATACTCCTTGATGGTGTCTGCTGTGATGTGGCTGTACTCAATGGTCCCCGGCTTTTCGTATCGGCTAACCTTCATCGTTTGCAACCCCAGCGACTTCAGACCGAAGTCAATGGCTTTCGATGCACCGCCGGTACCGAGGATGAGCGCTTTCTTATGGAAATGCTCTAATAGCGGTTCTATACTCTGGGTGAAGCCGATGACATCGCTGTTGAAGCCCTTAAGAATCGTTTTCTTGTTCTTATGGGTGACTTTGATGACATTGACAGCGCCGATCTCACGCGCTTCGGGAGAGAGAGAGTCGAGATAGCTGATGACCTTCTCTTTGTAGGGAATCGTGACATTGAGTCCTCTCAATTCAGGATTGGAGTCAAGGATCTCCGGTAGTTCCTCGATCGTGGGGATCTCAAAGTTTTCGTACGTAGCGTCAATGTTCTCGTTTTGGAACTTTTCATTGAAATAGCTGATGGAGAAGGAGTGTCCAAGAGGGTAGCCTATCAGTCCGTATTTGTCCATTGTGCAGCTGGTGTTACTTGTTTGACGTGCTGGTTATTTTTCGGCGAAATACAGAGTGCATATTCCGAAGGTCAGTCGCCGGAAGGAGACCTTGGAGAAGCCTGCCTTTTGCAGGATGCCCATCATCTGCTCTCCTTGTGGAAAAGCTTCGATGGTGGCTGTGAGATAGCTGTATGCGCTCTTGTCTTTAGAGATGATGCTGCCATAGACCGGCAGGAAGGTGTGGGAATAGAGTTTGAAGCACTGCTTCATGGGGAAGTGCACAGGCTCGGTAAGCTCCGCAATGCTCAGATGACCACCTTTTTTCAATACCCGGCACATCTCGCGCAGTCCCTGATCCAGATCCTGAAAGTTTCTGATGCCAAAAGCCGCTGTGACAGCATCGAAAGTGTTGTCGGGGAATGACAGATGCATGCAGTCTTCCTTTTGGAAAGAGATGATGCTGTCCAGTCCTGCCGCTTTCACTTTCTGTCGTCCTACGTTCATCATCCCTTCCGAGATGTCGGCTCCGATCAACTTCTGTGGATGAAGCATTCGGGCTGAGAGTATGGCAAAATCGCCGGTGCCTGTTGCCACGTCAAGGACAGAACAAGGGTGGTAAGGCGCAAGGGCCTTGATAGCCTTGCGTCTCCATCCTTTGTCTATATTCCATGACAGTCGGTGGTTGAGGGTGTCGTAGTTGTCGGCGATGTTGTCAAACATCTCCTCTACGAGTTGTCCTTTGTCACCTGTGCCATTGTAGGGCTTAATGCGCTCTTGTTTGTACATTCCTGATGCGATGAGCTGTTTACTTACGTGTTGCAAGATAGTTCTTCACATTGCGTTCGATGCGTGCAGCAATGTCGCCTTCCTCAGCAGCCTTGTCGAATTTCTCACCCGTGATGTGCTCATAGAGCTCGATGTATCTCTCCGATACGCTCTCGGCATACTCGTCGGTGATCTCCGGCATGGTCTGTCCGGGCTGGTTCATGAAGTTGTGCTCGATGAGCCACTGTCTTACAAACTCCTTGGAGAGCTGACGCTGGGGCTCACCCTTTGCCAGACGCTCCTCGTAGCCGTCGGCGTAGAAGTAGCGGCTGGAATCCGGTGTGTGGATCTCGTCTATGAGATAGAGCTTGCCGTCGCGCTTGCCAAATTCGTATTTGGTGTCGACAAGGATCAGACCGTGCTTAGCGGCAATCTCCTGTCCGCGCTGGAAGAGCTTGCGTGTCCAGTCCTCGATGACAGCATAGTCCTCGGCAGACACAATACCCTGCTTGATGATCTCCTCGCGAGAGATGTTCATGTCGTGACCTTCGTCGGCCTTGGTGGTTGGAGTGATGATGGGCTCGGGGAAGCGCTCGTTCTCGTGCATACCTTCCGGCAATTTCACGCCACAGAGCTCACGGCATCCGTCTTTGTAAGCGCGCCAAGCAGAACCGGTGAGGATAGAACGGATGATCATCTCCACACGGAAGCCTTCGCATTTCAGTCCCACGGTGACCATTGGATCGGGTGTTGCCAGTTTCCAGTTAGGGCAGATGTCGGCCGTCTGGTCAAGGAACTTGGACGCAATCTGGTTCAGCACCTGACCCTTGAAAGGAATACCTTTGGGCAAGACCACGTCGAATGCTGAGATACGGTCTGTTGCGACCATAACGATGAGGTCATCGTTGATGTTGTAAACGTCGCGTACCTTGCCATGGTAAACGCTTTTCTGTCCTTCGAAATGGAAATCGGTATGAGTTAAAGCTTTCATAATAGTATGAATATAAAAAGTGTTTTATGAAATGTCTTCTATGTGTAAGGGGGAAATATCAGTTTTCGGTGAAATCACCTGTGCCGATGATGGTCAGCTCTTGCCCGTCGCCGTTGCTTTCAAGAGAGTCTCTTCTTTGTCTCTCTGCCCGTTTCCGGTGCTCTTCCTCCTGGCGTTTGTCGTAAGCCTCATAAGCGTTGACGATGCGGGTGACGAGTTGGTGGCGGACGATGTCTTTCTTGGTGAGTTCGATGACGGAAATGCCTTCCACTCCTTTCAGTATTCTCAGCGCTTCTTTCAATCCACTCTTGTACTCCTTGGGCAGGTCGATCTGTGTCATATCACCCGTGATAATCATCTTGGTATTCCATCCCATGCGGGTGAGAAACATCCTGATCTGTGCCGTCGTAGTGTTTTGAGCCTCGTCGAGGATGACAACGGCGTCGCTGAGTGTGCGACCACGCATAAAGGCGAGTGGAGCGATCTGTATGATGTGCTTCTCCATCAGATCGCTGAGTCTTGTGGCGGGAAGCATATCCTGCAAGGCGTCGTAGAGCGGTTGCAGATAGGGATCGATCTTGTCTTTCATGTCACCGGGGAGGAATCCCAGCTTTTCTCCGGCTTCCACTGCTGGTCGACTGAGGATGATGCGCTTGATGGCTTTCTCTTTCAGTGCTTTCACGGCGAGTGCAATGCTCAGATAGGTCTTGCCCGTTCCGGCTGGTCCTACGGCAAAGATCATGTCGCTCTTGTTGAAAGCATCGATGAGTCGTTGCTGGTTTTCGGATCTGCTCTTGATGGGGCGCCCCGAGATGCTGTAAACAAGTACGTCTTTTACGGCATCAGCTTTGGTCTGTCGTCCTTTGATGATGTCGAGAATGTCCTCGTCTGTGATGGAGTTGTACTTCACCACATGCTTTCTCATCTTCTCGATGTCTTCTTCGAAACGGGCCATGTCTTCCTCGTCTCCAAGCACGCGCACGACATTATCCCGCGCAACGATACGCAACTTGGGGAAGAGAGCCTTCAGCATTTGCAGATGTGCGTTGTTGACTCCGTAAAATACGACGGGGTCGATATCCTCGAGTACGATATGTTTTTCTATCAATGTATGTCTTTTAAGTACGTAATATATTACACTGCAAAATTACAATAAAATACCGAGAAAAGACAGATTAAAGGCAAAAATATGTTTTAGAGTCGCATGATTTCTTCTTGTTTGTTTTGATATTCTTCTGATTTGTGTTATTTTTGCATGTGAAATGAGAATTACAAAGAAAAGATACCTGCAGAGTTTCTTGATTGTTACGGTGGTCTTAGCCATCGTGCGTCTGCTGTTTCCTTCTATCGCAAAAGACCGTGCGGCACAGACGGTCGCGCGGGAGAAAGAGACTGCAGATAGCGTGAACGTGCGATCAGAGGCTGCTCAGGACGGCCAGACTGTTGCTCAGGCCGATGCAGGCGCAGATACAGACAGAGTGGTGTTGGAAGGAACCTATCTGAGTAAGTTGACCCCGTCACCAATGCTTCCTTTGCGCTATCCGGCAGGTGTCTCTCCCTTTTTTAAGTCTGATGGCTCGTTGCGCCGCACACCTATCTATAGTGTGCCCGGCTATCAGCGTACCTTTGAGGATCAGCAGGATGTGCAACTTCTTTCAGCCAGTAAGTGGGGCATCCGCCCTGTGCAGAACCGTGAGGAAGCTGTCAGACGCAAGTCTGGACTGGTGTTTGTTGGGAGCAATCCTTATGTCTATATTGATAAGCTACATAGCAGCATACCTTATTTGGTACCCCGTGCGTCTATTCTCTTACAGGATATTGGCCGTAGTTATTTCGACAGCCTGACGATGAAAGGCATTCCCTTGCATAAGATTATCGTCACCAGCGTGCTTCGCTCTAAGGATGATGTACAGCGTCTGCGTGGACATAATGGTAATGCCACACAAAACAGCTGCCATCTCTATGGTACCACCTTCGATGTCTGTTACAACCGCTACAAGACCGTGGAGCCGCCCGGTGAGCAACGACGTGCCGTGCGCAACGATACGCTGAAATATATTTTGGCCGAAGTGCTTCGCGATATGCGTGAGGAAAAGCGATGCTATGTAAAGTATGAGGTCAATCAAGGATGCTTCCACATCACTGTGAGATAGTGATGTGGAAAGTGTCAATCCATTCTGTTCATATAGTCTTCGTATGAGAACTTGCGGAGCATCTCCAGTTCTCCATCAGGCCGCGCCAGCATGAGAGAGGGGTGGGCGATACCGTTGAACATTGTCGTCTTCACGGTGGTGTAGTGAATCATATCCTCAAAGATAATGTTCTCGCCTATTTGCAGCTCATGGTCAAACTTCCAATAGCCCATGAAGTCACCACTAAGACAGGAGTCTCCTCCCAGGCGATAGATGTGTGGGGCATTTTCTGCCGGGTAAAGACCGTCGGCATCGGTGCCAACACTTTCTGCAAAACGCACTTGTGGCTGATATGGCATCTCCAGGCAGTCGGGCATGTGGCAAGTGAAGCTAACGTTGAGAATGGCTGTGCGAATGCCATGGTTCTCGACAATGTCGACTACTTGGCTTACCAAAGGCCCGGTCTGCCACAGGAAAGCACTGCCCGGCTCCAATATCAGTTTCAAGTGGGGATAGCGCTTGTGGAAGCCATTCAGAATGTTGACCAGCAACTCTGTATCGTAGTCTTTGCGGGTCATCAGATGTCCACCGCCAAAGTTGATCCATTTGAGTTGTGGAAACCATTTGCCGAACTTTTCTTCGATATGAGCGAGCGTACGCTGGAAGACATCGGCTCCACTCTCGCAATGGCAGTGGCAATGGAAGCCTTCTATATCTTCCGGTAACTCTTCCGGCAATTGGTCGGCGGTGACACCAAAGCGCGATCCCGGTGCGCAAGGATTGTAGAGCAGGGTCTCCACCTCACTGTATTCCGGATTGACGCGTAGACCGAGGCTGATCTCAGGATTGGCATCTTTTGCTTTGGCAGCGTAGCCTTGGTATTGGCTCAGTGAGTTGAAGATGAGATGGCTGGAGTAGTGCGCGATCTCAGCGATGTTGTCATTGGTATATCCGGGGCAGAATGTGTGGACACGACTGCCGAACTTCTCGTAGCCGAGTCTTGCTTCATAGAGCGAGCTGGCTGTCGTGGCCGGGATATACTCCCGGAAAATGGAGAAAGTCTTCCAAAGGGCAAAGGCCTTGAAAGCAAGAATAATCGTGGTGTCAGACCGACGGGCTACTTGGCTGATGAGTTCGAGATTCTTGCGCAAACGTTGCTCTTCGAGCACGTAGGCAGGGTGATGGAGTTGGCTAAAAGTCTGCAAATCTACCTTCATAAATCAATTTTTTGATGCAAAGATACGTTTTATTTTCCAATATTATTGTGAGTGTGAGAGAAAATTCCTACATTTGCATCATCAAAGGCAATGACCATTACACTTTTGTTATATAAACGCTAAACAAGATGAGTGAAAAAAACTCTTTTTTGGTTTTCTCGGGTACAAAGACGAGATACCTTGCAGAAAAGATTTGTGCCAGCTTGGGTTGCCCATTAGGCAATTTAGTCATTACGCGCTTCTCTGATGGTGAGTTTGCAGTGAGCTACGAGGAGTCGATCCGCGGTCGTGACGTTTTCTTGGTGCAGAGCACCTTTCCGAATTCTGACAACCTTATGGAGTTGTTGTTGATGATTGACGCTGCCAAGCGTGCATCCGCACGCCACATTATTGCAGTGATTCCTTATTTTGGTTGGGCACGTCAGGATCGCAAGGACAAGCCGCGTGTGAGCATTGGAGCCAAGCTTGTCGCCGACTTGCTGAGTGTGGCAGGCATTGACCGTCTTATCACGATGGATCTGCATGCCGATCAGATCCAGGGCTTCTTCAATGTGCCTGTTGATCACCTCTATGCTTCCGGTGTGTTGCTGCCCTATCTGCAAAGCTTGCATCTGAAGGATCTCGTGATCGCATCGCCTGATGTAGGTGGTTCTAAGCGTGCCAACACGTTTGCCAAGTATCTGGGCTGTCCGCTGGTGCTGTGCAATAAGACGAGAGCACGTGCCAATGTGGTGGAGAGCATGCAGATCATCGGTGACGTGAAGGGCAAGAACGTAGTGCTTGTCGATGACATGGTTGACACTGCCGGTACCATTACCAAGGCTGCCGACCTGATGATGGAGCATGGCGCACTGAGCGTGAGAGCTTGTGCTTCGCATTGCGTTATGAGTGGCCCGGCCAGTGAGCGTGTCGAGAACTCAGCACTTGAGGAGATTGTGTTCACAGACTCTATCCCTTACACACAGCGTTGCCATAAGGTGAAGCAGCTCAGCGTGGCTGATATGTTTGCCGAGACCATTCGCCGTGTGGTCAACAATGAGAGCATCTCCTCTCAGTATCTGGTATAAACAAAGACGATTATCGTCAAAGAATATAAAAAAAGCTCCCGCCGGGTTGGCGGGAGCTTTTTTGCGCTTGTACCTTGTCGGGGAGACGGGGGCTCACTATAGAGGGGGCGTCACGATATATCGTGACGAACAGAACTGCAAGACGGGGATGGCTGCAAGACACAAGATAGGGGTGTTCCTGCAAGACGAGTGTCTGCAAGATAGGAATGGTCGGGTACTGTCTTGCGGTGCTCTGTGACTACAGTTTTGGCGTGATAATGCCATGACGGTAAGCATAGAGAAGCTCCATGAGATCATCGATTTGTTTGCGCAGTTCTACACCCTTGTCCGTGTCGGCTACCAACATACGGTGGGCAGACATCTCAACAATCTGTGTAGTGGACTTGATGTCGGTACCGCGTAAGATCGCGTCCTCGGTGCTTGTGAATGGCTCGTGCTGTACGAGTTGAAAACCACGACTGTGATAGACGAGCGTGTATCCTGCAATGCCGGTCTGCTTATGATAGGCTTGTGCAAAGCCACCGTCGATGACCATCAGCTTGCCTCCTGCTTTAATAGGATTCTCTCCGGCACCCACTTTCACGGGGACGTGGCCGTTGATGATATGTCGGTTAGGCCCAGTGACGCCAAAAGCGTCCATGATATGTTCGCAAATCTTCTCGTCGTCACGCAGTTTGAAGTAGTTGCCCTTATGCTCAACATGTGTTTCCTTGTCTTCGATGAAATAGCGCTCGAAGGTAGCCATCTTAGACTTGTCGAAGAGAGGGCTGTCCGGGCCGCACCAGAGATAGAAGAAATAATCAATGGCATAGTCGCGCTCCACAGGGTTGGTGTCGCTTTGGTAAGCGGAGCGTACCAGATGCCCGACGGTCTCCATCAGATTTTTTCCTGCCACAGGTTGACCTTGATAGACTTCTACTTTTTTCAGGCTACCATCTTCTTCGAGAGGTACGGAGGCATGATAAAGCAGGTTGTTGTTGCACACCTGATACATACAGCCATGATCGAGCAGCATGTCGATATGTTTGTGGAGCTTTTCGCTGACCAGAAAGTTATGGTGAAGTTTTTGCAGCAGTTGATGCTCATCGTCGGTAAGGACGCAAGGATTAGCCGGGTCGATGGTTGGGAAATGACAACTGAGCAGAGGATAGACCTTACCCTCAAGCATGATGGTGCCATGGTCATAATCGACGAAGTTGAACAACTCTCGGTCTTGCATCTTCCATTCCGGATGCTTTTCATAGAGTTGTGCCTCCAGTTTAAACTGCATCACGGCGATTGCCTTATGCATCTGTGCCGTGAGTCGGATGGTCTTTTCATTGAGGTTTTCAGCCTCACCCGAGAGGATGGGGCGGAACTCTGTACATGGATCATCGGCGTAGGCATCCATGGCAAAGGTAGCCAATGGCACCATATTAATACCATATCCTTCCTCGAGCGTCGTGAGATTGGCGTAGCGCAGCGAGATGCGGATGACGCTACAGATGCAGGCATCATTGCCGGCGGCTGCTCCCATCCACAGCATGTCGTGGTTGCCCCACGTGATATCCCAGTGATGATAGTTCTGAAGCAAGTCCAAGATTTTATGCGCTCCTGGACCGCGGTCATAGATGTCTCCGAGAATATGCAATTGGTCGATGGCGAGTCGCTGGATGACGTTTGCGATGGCAATGATAAAGGCATCAGCCCGTCCCGTGTTGATGATCGTATCAATGATGACGTTGACGTATGCGGTCTTGTCAGAATCCTCCGTGCGTTCATGGAGCAGTTCCTGAATGATATAAGAGAAGTCTTTGGGCAACGATTTGCGCACCTTGCTGCGTGTGTATTTGCTGGAGACATCACGGCAGACGGCTACGAGATGGTGGATAGTGATATGATACCAGTCGTCGAGGTCTTTTTCCGAAGCCTTGACGAGTTCCAGTTTCTGTTCGGGGTAATAAATGAGTGTGCAGAGTTCTCGCTTCTCTGTCTCACGCAACGTTGTACCAAAGAGTTCGCCAACTTTGCGTTTGATATTACCGGATGCGTTTTTCAGAACGTGTTGGAATGCCTCGTATTCTCCATGAAGATCAGCCAGGAAATGCTCAGTACCTTTGGGCAGGTTGAGGATAGCTTGGAGATTGATGATCTCTGTACTGGCGTCGGCCACCGAGGGGAAGGACTGTGCCAGCAATTGCAGGTATCGTACGTCGAGTTTCTTGTTGTCGTTCATAATCATTGGAAGATTTGTGTAAAAAAGATAGTTTTATGGAATGTTTAGGTTGTTAATGCCTCATGTTGATAGCATAGCCATCGGGGAGACGAAGTGTCTTTTGCAGTTTTTTTGTTACTTTTTGTGTAAAGTCGGCAAGCCCCATCGCTTTCAAAATGTCTGCCACCCGATCTTCGTCCATCGGTGTGAAACGAAGTGTCATATAGACGTTGGCCAAATGCCGCAGAGGCACACGGCCGTTTTCACTCTCATGATGCAGGTTGATCAATTCAATGACCAGTTTGCGTTCTCCCACTTCATTCTTGTCAACATTTTCGCTGAGTTTGCTACGGACAAGGATAGAGTGGGGGATCAGCGTGTCGGAAGGCAGGTCATCTTCTGGGTATTTCCATGGAAGAGGATATCTGTCAATATCGTGCACGTTGAGTTCCGGCTTGCTGATATTGAGTCTTTCCAGTCCCAGACTGAGATAGTCGTCGACATGCTCGTCGGTAGCGTAGATGAGTATCATGCGCCATTGCTCATTGGTGAGCTTGGCCCATTGTTGGCAGAGCTTATTGCATTGTTCGTGGTCACGGAGCATGAAGTCATCGATGCCTATCTGTATTGTGCCGCAAAGCAGAGCATTGATTTCCTCCGTGATCGAGAAACGCACATTGGAGTCGATGACTTTACGATAGAGTCTTTGGGTAGCTTGTGCCACTGACTCAAATGTCACCACACTGGTGAGGATAGGATTTTTGATCAATACCTTACGGGCATTGAGATGAAGCTGTTGAAAGGAATGCTCCTCGAGTTTTCCACATACTTGCACTGCACTGGCCTTGGCAATGACTTTTTTCCATCTCAGCCAGTCATAGGAATGCCGATGTTGGGCATAGACCCAAGGCTGCAGGTCGCCCAAGGGTGTGATGACCACAGGGATGTGCAGACTGTATGCTTTGTGTAGGAGGTGGAGGACAGAGCGGTGCCAAAGGGTGAAGACATGTATGACGTCGTAATCGTCCAGGGCGGCCAGGGTCGAGCGGTCGAGTGAATGAAGGCAGGTCACCTCATAGTCTTGAGTCAGCAAGGTCTGTAGCTTTGAGACATAAGCCTGTCCCAATGCATAGCTTGCTGATCCTGAGGGGAGAAAGATGAGGAGATTCTGCTTTTCCATAGATGGATGTTCAATATTTATTGTTTGTGTGTGGTGAAGTCATAGGGGCTGGCAAACAGATAGCGCACGGCAGTGGCTAACCTTCTCCAAACCACAGTCAGTTCCAATGGTAACACGCTCCACAGTGTGATGGGTTCTCGTAAGCGGCTAAAAGCCCTGTGGGCTCCACACAGACGGAGTATAATGGTGAGGATGAAAGCTAAGACAGCTGCACCCAGCATCACCCATTTCTGCGTCAGTGTTCCCCATAAAGCAATACCCAAGATGGCCCAGACATTCAGATGAAGCAGGATCTGATCTGTGATAAACAACATACGGTGGGGCAGGCTACGGCTAAGATGGCGGCGGGTAGCTAAATAAAAAAGACGGTTGCTGCGCCAAGCGCGTTTGGTAGGTTTGTCATCGGTCATTATCGCCTTTGGATGGGTAACGACTTGCGTCATACCCTTTTCAGCATATTTGTTGACCAGACATTCATATTCTCCTCTGACCAAGCTCAATGATCCTTCAAAACCATCATTCTGCATGAACTCATCCTTCTGTATAGCAACCGTATGGCTCAACGTACGGTAAGCTGTACCTTTGACGTCTTCACGGAGAAGATAGCAAGCTGCCTGCAGACGGTCGAATCGCCATGCGGTCGGTGTCTCTGGCTCGAAGTGACCATAGCCGATAACCATTTTTGTGTCAGCCATCGTGCAGGCTTTACCGATATGTTGCAGCCATTGACGACTCGACGGCGTAGAATCAGTTTCGATAAACACCACCCACTGTGTCTGTGCAGCCTTCACGCCTAAGGTCATGGCCAAACGTTTTCGGCTCATGTACCGTGAGGAGTTAGGGATATAGGTGACGTAGAGCGACACATGTGGATAAGCCGCGGGATCTGTTTCCATGCTGTGTTTGAAACGCTTCAAAACGTCCAGCGTGTCGTGTGCACCATATTCTGTGACCACGATGACTTGGTATCCGGCAGGATAATCCTGTTGGAGTATGTCTGGAAGGTGCTGTTCCAGTTTCTCTGCTTCTTCGTGAGGCGAGAGGATCACTGTCAGTTTAGGGAGAGAAGGTTGTTTTGTATCATTGGGGGTTGCAGGTTTGTCAATCTTTTCTTCCTGGTTTTCCGTAGACTTAAGGGGTTCTTCGTCTCCAGAAGCAGTGTTTGTTTCGGAGTTTGTGTTGTAGCTATCCTTTTCCGGTTCCTCTTCCTCATCGTGTGAGGGCAGGAAACGGAAAAATGGATTCATGAAAGAAGACAGAACAGCCAAAATGATGACAGCTGCTCCGCAGACAATCGTTGTTGTATCAAAAAATAAAGCAATGTTCATTTTTTATATAAAGTCTTCAGTAATGTAGCCTTTGGGCAATGGGCGGCAGTTGTATTGGCTGGCCATGATCTCACCATAGGCGCCGGCAGAGCGAAGTGCGATGAGATCGCCACGGTGTGTGGTGTTGAGGTCAACCGCCTTCGCAAAGACATCACTTGATTCACAGATAGGACCTACTACATCGTATGTGGCCGCAGGCTCATTGCTTGACAAGTTTTCTATTTTGTGATATGCCTGATAGAGTGCGGGGCGTATGAGATCCGTCATACCGGCATCTACGATGACAAATTGCTTATAGGTGCCCTGCTTGACGTATAGTACTTTGGTGATGAGGCTTCCCATCTGAGCTACCACAGCACGACCAAGTTCGAAATGGAGCTTTTGACCTGGGCGCAGACGCAGGTGTGAGGCATAGGTCTTGAAATAGTCATGGAAGTTGGGGATAGGTTGACGGTTGGGATGATCGTAGCTCACGCCCAGTCCGCCGCCTACATTGATATTTGAGACTTTAACCTGATGCTTTTCCAAGAGATCCTGGAGCTCGTTGATGCGATTGCAAAGTGCCTCAAAGTCGCCCATGTCGAGGATCTGACTGCCAATATGGAAGTGGAGACCTAGAAACTCGATATGCTTCATCTCTTTGATGCGCTCAATGGTAGGGAGCATGTCTTCCATGGCGATACCAAACTTGTTCTCAGCCAGTCCCGTCGTGATGTTGGCGTGTGTGTGTGCCCCTACGTTTGGGTTGATGCGCAGGCAGACGCGGGCCACCGTGTTCTTGGCTGCAGCCAACTCGTTGATCACCTCTAATTCAGGGACGCTTTCCACGTTGAAGCAGAAGATATCGGCATCCAATGCCAGGTTGATTTCCCAATCACTCTTGCCTACGCCGGCAAAGACAATCTTATTGGCGGGGAAGCCGCTTTTCAGACTGGCCTGGATTTCTCCTCCACTAACGCAGTCTGCACCTAAACCAGCCTGACTGATGATGCTGAGCACCTTGGGATTGGCATTGGCCTTCACCGCATAGTGCACGTTGAAGTTGTCATACGATTTACACTCTTCGTTGATTGTGCGCAGCGTGTTGCGCAAAAGAGTTGTGTCGTAATAATAAAAAGGAGTCGTCACTCCACTGAACTTCTCAATGGGGAAACGACCTTTGGTCAGCTCTCTTTTCATTTTCTTATCTTCAGATGAGAGGGATCCGCAAGGGATCCCTTATATTGTCTGTTGACGATGTTTGTTATTTATTATTGAACAGTGTGTCACTGAGGCTTTGCAGAGCTCTCTTCTTGTCGGCTTCCCGGATGAGGAATGAGATGTTGTAGTTGCTGCCGCCATAGCTGATCATTCTAACGGGAATGTTCTTCATGGCTTCTGTTGCCATTGTCTCGAAGCCGAGGTTGCTCCAGTCGAGATCGCCAACTACGCAGATGATGCACATGTCGGTGTCGACGGTGACGGTGCCATATTTCTTCAGTTCGTCAACGATTTCGTTCAGATGTGCGTCGTTGTCGATGCTCATGGACACGCCTACTTCTGATGTAGCGATCATGTCGATCGGAGTCTGGTAGCTCTCGAAGATTTCAAAGACCTTGCGCAGAAAACCGGTGGCCAGCAACATGCGTGACGACTTGATTTTGATGGCGATGATATTGTCTTTGGCGGCGACGGCTTTGATCTTGCCTCTGACGAGGACGTTGTCGATGATCGTCCCCTCAGCGTCCGGGTCGAGTGTGTTTTTCAGTCTAACAGGGATTCCGGCATACTTAGCAGGCTGCACGCAGGTAGGATGCAGGATCTTGGCACCGAAGTAGGCAAGCTCGGCAGCCTCCTCGAAGTTGAGCTGGTGGATGGCCTCGGTGTGATCTACTACGCGCGGGTCGTTGTTGTGCATACCGTCGATGTCGGTCCAAATCTGTATCTCGTCGGCGGGAAGCACCGAGCCGATGAGCGAAGCTGTGTAGTCAGAACCTCCGCGTTGCAGATTGTCGACCTCGCCATAGGCGTTGCGGCAGACAAAGCCTTGAGTGATATAGATTTGATGACCTTGGTTTTTCTCCATCACCTCGTGGAGCTTGTCTTTAATATAAGTGGTATCCGGCTCACTGTTTTTGTCCGTGCGCATGAAGTCAAGGGCATTGAGCAGCACGGCATCGACTCCTTGCTCTTGCAGGTAGTTGACAACCATGTTGGTTGACATCACCTCTCCCTGAGCCACGACAGCTTTTTCCTCGAAGCTGGTGAAGAGGTCTTTGGTGAAAGAGCGCAGATAGTTGAATTCTCCTATCAGGAATTCTGTGGTTTTCTTTTTGAAGGCATCTGTATCGTAAAGTTCGTCTACATGCTTCATGTATTTCTTTTCGAGGTTGTTGATCACCTCGTTGGCACCGTCGGGATTTTTCTTGTAGAGATAGTTGCTGATTTCTACGAGAGAGTTCGTTGTGCCGCTCATGGCTGAGAGAACAACAAAGGTGGGCTCGCCTGAAGCGGTGACGAGACCTGCTACATGTTTCATTCGATCTGGTGATCCAACGGAAGTACCTCCAAATTTTAAAACCTTCATATTGCTTAGTCTTTATGGATTGACGTGTTATATATTATAAATAGGAGTGGTTGCCGGTTACATCGTAGCCTCGTCCTCGGTGAGGTCGAGGTTAGCGTATTCTTTGGTGACGTCACTGAGCAGTCCTTCCTTGCATCGGTATACGATACCAGGGAAGCGGTCGAGTAGCGGAATGTTGTGAGTCGACATGACGACAGCCGTACCCGTGGTAGTGATGTCTTTGAGCAACTTCACGATATTGCATGCCGTCTCTGGGTCGAGATTGCCGGTAGGCTCGTCGGCGATGATGATCTTGGGATGGTTGAGCAGGGCACGTGCAATGGAGATGCGCTGTTGCTCGCCGCCGGACAGTTCATGAGGCATGCTCTCTTTGCGGTCGGCCATGCCCACAGCCTCAAGCACTTCGTCGATGCGCTGATCGATCTTTTTCTTGTCCTTCCAACCTGTGGCCTTGAGCACGAAGCGCAGGTTGCGGTAAACAGTCTGGTCATGGAGCAACTGAAAGTCCTGAAAGATGATGCCCATTTCCTTTCGGAGTGCAGGCACCTCTTTGCGCTTGAGTGCTTTCAGATCACGTCCCAGGACCTGGGCCTTTTCTGTTTCTTTCTGTGGAAGATCAAGCTCGCAATAGAAAGTCTTGAGCAGTGAACTCTTGCCGGATCCCACCTTTCCTATCAAATAGATAAATTCTCCTTCCTCGGCATGGAAATCCACGTCATGGAGGATGAGTTTGTCTTGTTGGTATATATTTACTTTATGATAATCGATAAGCATGATCAACTAATACTTTTCTAAGTTACATATCAGAGTAGGACGCAAACAGGGTATACGCTATTCCTGTGACTTCTTGATGCGACGGGCCTTGTCCCAGTTGGGATTATGGCGCTTGGCCAGTTCATTGGCCAGGGTCTCAATGCGCATGCCTTTGGCACTCAGCAGGACGATGAGATGGTAGATGAGGTCGGCACCTTCATAGACCAATTGCTCTTTTGTGCCTCCGACAGCTTCTATCACGGTCTCAACGGCTTCCTCACCAACCTTTTGTGCAATTTTGTTGATGCCTTTGCGGAAGAGGCTGGTAGTGTAACTGTTCTCCGGCATTTCTTCTTTGCGCTTGTTGATAAAGTCCTGCAGTTCGCTGAGGAATTCCACTGGATTACATTCGTTGGTGTCGCCCCAGCATGTGTCGGTGCCTTTGTGACAGACGGGGCCGTCAGGATTGACTTTGATCAGTAACGTGTCATTGTCGCAGTCACTTTGGATAGAAACCAGATGCAGGTAGTTGCCGGATGTCTCGCCTTTGGTCCAAAGGCAGTTGCGTGAACGGCTCCAAAACGTGACCAATTTCGTGTCCATGGTTTTCTGATAGGCTTCCGGATTCATGAAGCCCAGCATGAGCACGTTCCTGGTAGTAGCATCCTGTATGATGGCAGGAACCAGTCCTCCCATTTTCTCAAAGTCTATTTCCATGTTGTCCTTTATTTACGAATGATATGTTGCGTGTCTAAAACTGTTTATACTCTCACATTGATGCCCTCGCTCCTGAGGTATTGCTTCAGGTCGGGGATGGTGATCTCACCAAAGTGGAAGACCGAGGCTGCCAACGCGGCATCGGCCTTACCTAGTGTGAAGGCATCACGGAAATGCTCTTTCTTGCCTGCACCGCCGCTGGCGATTACCGGTATCGACACTTCCGACGACAGTTGCGCCAGAGCCTCATTGGCAAAGCCCTGCTTGACACCGTCGTGATCCATGCTGGTGAAGAGAATTTCTCCGGCCCCCCGGTCAGCGACCTCGCGGGCCCAGTCCATGAGGCGCAAGGGTGTGCGCTCCCGTCCGCCTTTGATATAGCAGTGCCAGCCGTCGGCATCATTGCGTGCGTCGATGGCGCACACGCATACCTGCGAGCCGAAACGCTTGGCAATCTCGTCAATGAGTTCGGGGTGACGGATTGCTGCCGAGTTGATGCTGATCTTATCGGCCCCGGCATAGAGCAGACGCTCTACGTCGGCAATGCTTTCTATGCCGCCTCCGACAGTGAAGGGGATATTGATTTCCCGGGCTATCCTCGTGACGAGATCTGTGAAGGTCTTTCGTCCGTCGGAGGTTGCCGTGATGTCGAGATACACCAGTTCGTCAGCACCTTGTCGGCTGTATTCTTTTCCCAGTTCCACAGGATCGCCGGCCTGCCGTAGGTTGACGAAATGTGTGCCTTTGACGGTCTCGCCGTCTTTGACATCGAGGCAGGGTATGATACGTTTTGCTAACATCTTTATCTGTCTTTGGCGTTGATGTATGGTTGTATGTCTGCGGCCGTGATCTTTCCTTCGTACCAAGCTTTACCGAAGACCACGGCGGGCACCTTGGCCTGGTCGAGCGCGGCGATGTCTGCTATGCTGCCCACGCCACCGCTGGCGATGAGCTGCAAATGGGGATAGCGTGCCATGATGTCACGGTAGAGTGCTGTAGAAGGACCTTGCAGTGTGCCGTCACGTGAGATGTCGGTGCAGAGCACCTTGGTGATGCCGGACTCTACCCACAGACGCAGAAAATCCGTCAGACTGACGGAGGAGTCTTCTTTCCAGCCGTTGATGCTGATGCGCCCCTCGTGAGCGTCAGCACCGAGGATGATGCGGTCGGCACCAAAGTGCTCGATCCATTTCTCCACTTCTTCAGGGTGGGTGACAGCGATGCTGCCTGCGGTGACCATGGAGGCTCCTGCCTGAAAGGCGCGATCGAGGTCTTCGTTACTCTTCACGCCCCCGCCAAAGTCTACGATGAGGCTGGTGGAGTGGGTGATGGCTGAAAGTACGTCTACGTTGACGACATGTTTGGATTTGGCGCCATCGAGGTCCACGACGTGCAAGCGCCGGAAGCCAAGCGATTCAAACTGCTTGGCCTGGTCCACGGGATCGTCGTTGTAGGTGGCCATCTGTTGGTAATCACCGCGGGTGAGACGCACGCATTTGCCGTCGATGATGTCTATGGCTGGAATGAGTTCTATGTTGTGCATGGCTGATCCTGATTAATCTTTTATTTCCAAGAAGTTGCGTAGAATAGTCTCTCCCACTGGTCCACTCTTTTCAGGGTGGAATTGTGTAGCCCAAAAGTTATCCTTATGGATGGCAGCGGAGTAGGGGAGAATATAGTTGGCTTGGGCGATCGTGTCTTCGCATGCAGGTACATAATAGCTATGTACGAAATAGGTATAATCGCCCTCGTGGAGTCCTTTGAATAGCGGAGATTTCAGATGGGTGAGCTCATTCCATCCCATCGCAGGCACTTTTTCGTCATGCTGGTGTGGGACGAATTTCTTCACATCCACGTCAAAGATGCCCAGACAGGGAGTGTCGCCCTCTTCAGAATGGCGGCACAGCAACTGCTGTCCTACGCAGATGCCCAGCACGGGTTGGCGTAGTCCTGTGATGATTTTGTCGAGTCCATGCTGGCGCAAATAGTCCATGGCCGTTTTGGCATTGCCTTGCCCTGGGAAAAGGACACGGTCCGCCTTCTGTAGCTGTTCTGCCTCGTCGGTGATCTGTGGGGTGATACCTAACCGTTTGAGGGCGTTTACCACTGAAAACATGTTGCCCGCATTGTATTTTACGATCGCTATTTCCATAATTGCTGCAAATTTACGTTATTTTGGCTACAATCATGCAAGAATGCAAGAAAAACAGACCCTTGACTAACGATTTTCTTTGTTTTACACCTTAAAACAGGCCAGATACGTCTATTTCAACCGCATCTGCAAGTGTCCGGTATAGCTGACGGTCAACAGCACTTCATAGCTGCTCATGCTGTCGGGAATGACCAACACGGCAACGTAGTGAACGCCATTCTTGTCGATAGAGTCGAAGATCAGATCACTGAGGATAGCCTGACTCAGAAAGTCATTGGGAACGATGTGCTTAAATTGCTGCTTACGGAAGTCACCGGAGAAGAGTTTTGTAGCACCATGATAGACATTGAGGTTGACGATGTTGTCGTAATAGACATTGTCCACCTCCACGCCTTCGTCGTTGTATGATGCTTTGACAACCTTATAGGTAGTAGGGTTGACGGTGACATAGCAGTGGTAGCCGACATTGTTGTAACTGACGATGGTGTCGCGCTTGATGAGCTGGTTTTGGTTGACAGCCTTTGGCTTTTGGTGCGTAAACTGTACGGCATCATCCGGATCGTCACTTTTTTCGAGTTTCACTTCGTCGCCGTTTTGGTTTTTGAAGATAAACAGGTGAGCAGTCTGCTTGATGATGGGGTACTTGATGTCCTCTGCACCATGCAGGACGAGCGTGTCCTCAATGATCTGGAACCTCACGGGCTGGCTGGTCGTGTCGGGATAGAAGATTGAGTCGCCTTGGGCTTCGAAGGCGACATTCTCTTCATCTTCGTTCACCCATATACCTTGTAGCATCTTCTTGGCTGCGAGGTCTTCTTGCGGAGCTGAAACTTGTTTGGCCCGATCACGGCATCCGCCAATACTCATTGCCAATGCAGTGAGTAAACATATCAGCAGAAAGAAATGCTTTTTCATAGACTACATATTATATATAGGTGTGTCACGATACCTTGTTGACAAATGTTGAAGGACTATTGTCCAATGCAGTGATATTCGATTCCGGCCAGGCCAAGTTCCTTGGCATCAAAGATGTTTCGGCCGTCAATGACCAGTGGCCGTCGCATGGCGTGGGCGATGACATTCCAGTTGGGCAGGCGGAACTCTTTCCACTCGGTGAGCAAGAGCAGCGCGTCGGTCTGGTCGATGGCGTCGTACATGTCGTGGCAATAGACGACGGCATCACCGACACGACGTTTGCACTCGTCCATCGCCACGGGATCGTAAGCGCGGATCGTGCAACCGGCGTCCTTCAACAACTTGATGATAACCAGGGCAGTGGACTCGCGCATGTCGTCGGTTTCGGGTTTGAAGGCCAGTCCCCACAGGGCAATGGTCTTGCCTTTGAGGTTCTCCGTGCCGTAGGCTTTCTGGAGCTTTTTGAAGAGCACAGTCTTCTGATGTTCATTGACGTGCTCCACAGCTTTAAGCACTTCCATAGAATAACCGTTGTCGTCGGCGGTCTTGATGAGTGCCTTCACATCTTTGGGGAAGCACGAGCCGCCATAACCGCAGCCGGCATAGAGAAATTTGCGGCCGATTCGGGTGTCGCTGCCGATGCCCTGTCTGACCATGTTGATGTCGGCATGCACCAGCTCACAGAGGTTGGCCATGTCGTTCATAAACGAGATGCGGGTAGCGAGCATCGAGTTGGCAGCATATTTGGTCATCTCGGCACTGGGTATGTCCATGAAGATTACCCGGAAGTTGTTGATCAGGAAAGGTTTGTAGAGTCGTGTGAGAATCTCTTTAGCCCGCTCTGACTCCACGCCGATGACCACGCGGTCGGGACTCATGAAGTCCTTAATGGCGTTGCCCTCTTTGAGAAATTCCGGGTTGCTGGCTACGTCGAAGTCGACCTTTGCTCCTCGCTTGTCCAGTTCCTCCTGGATAGTGTCCTTGACTTTCTTGGCGGTGCCTACTGGCACTGTGCTCTTGGTGACAACGACGGCATATCTGTTGAGGCTCTGTCCTATGGTCTTGGCTACCTGCAACACATAGGTCAAGTCGGCCGAGCCATCCTCGTCGGGTGGTGTGCCTACTGCCGTGAAGATGATCTCCTGGTCGTTGACAATGGAAGCCAGGTCGGTTGTGAACTTCAATCGGCCTGCCTTGACATTTTTCTGAACCAACTCTACGAGACCTGGCTCATAGATAGGTATATCGTTGTTTTGGAGACGCTGGATCTTCTCTGCATTGGTGTCTACACAGGTGACAATGGCTCCTGTGTCGGCAAAGCATGTGCCACTGACGAGTCCTACGTATCCGGTTCCAACTATTGCTATGTTCATTTCTTACGTGTAAAGCTAAGTTTGCGCTATGAGGCTATTACTCAAAGAAGTCAGCGTCTTTAAAGTCTTTGCCTTCCAAATCCTTAGGGCTGGTGACGACATCTTTCTGGTCGATAGGCCAGTTGATGCCAATCTGTGGATCGTTCCAGCGGATGCTTGCCTCGTGGGCGGGAGCGTAGATGTTGTCGACTTTATACGTGAAGACAGCCTCTGGGCTCAGTACCAGAAAGCCATGGGCAAAGCCGCGCGGAATGAAAAGTTGGCGCTTGTTGTCCTCGGACAACTCGACCATCACATGCTTGCCAAAAGTCGGTGAGGACTTACGAAGATCGACGGCCACGTCGAGCACCTTGCCTTTGATAACTCTGACCAGCTTTGCCTGAGAGTATTCACCCTTTTGGTAATGCAAGCCACGCAATACGCCGTAAGAAGACTTTGACTCATTATCCTGGATGAAATCCACCTTGCCCACATGAGCCTCAAAGTCACTCTTTTTCCATGCCTCGAAGAAATATCCGCGGTTATCGTTAAATACTTTTGGAGTCAATATCCAAACCCCTTTGATACTTGTCTCTTCGTATTCCATATTGTCTTTCGTAATATTTTGCCACAAAGATAACAAATTCATTTGAATAATTCGCAGAGTTGTCTAAAAAAAATATCTGGTCTGATTTTTACTATGCTATTTTTTGGAGATTATGCCCTTTTTTCTTAATTTTGCAAGCGTGATAGAATTAAGTAGACATATAGAAATATTGCTTTTGGACAATGATTGTGTCATAGTCCCCGGCTTCGGCGGGTTTATGGCGCACTATGTCAGCGCAATATATGACCAGACCGACGGCACCTTCCTGCCGCCAAAGCGCACGGTGGGCTTCAATCCAAAGCTCACCATCAATGACTCATTGCTTACCCAGTCTTATGTCGAAGCTTATGATATCAGCTATCCCGATGCCTGCAAACGCATAGAGGAGGAAGTGCGCGAACTGAAAGGGCATCTTGAGAATGAAGGCTTTTACGAGTTGACAGATATTGGAACTCTCCGGGTCAACAGTGATGGTCATTATGAGTTCTCGCCCTGTGAGGCAGGTATTCTCACTCCTTCGCTCTATGGATTAGGCTCGTTTGAGATGAAGGCACTCGCGCCCGCTGCAAAAGAGACGGAAGAAGGCGACACTGCCACGATGCCGGCTGCTGCGATGCCGGAGATTCAGAGTGCTGACGGTGAGGAGAGGCTTGGAGGCAAGCGTGTCAAGCAAGACGCACGGCTCATAGCTTTGTGGCGCAACGTTGCGGTGGCCTGCATTGCTCTCATTGTCTTTTTGCTCTTGCCGACACGGCTGAGCAATGGCCAGGGAGTTATCGAGAGCCGGGTCAACACCGATCTGCTCCAACCCGTCTTGCCGCAGCAGAAGACATTCGGTGAAAAGTCGGTTGGTGAGACAGTCAAGAATGCCAATGTGAAGGCTTTGATCCAAAAAGCCAAGCAAGACAGTGCAGCGCAGAAAGCCAAGGCAGAACAAACTGTCGAGGCAGGCTATACGATTGTTCTGGCCAGTCAGGTCAGCAGGGTCAATGCTGAGGCTTATGTGCAGAAACTCCATAAAAGAGGTTTGGACAGTGCAAAGGTGTTGGTGCTCAGAGGCCGCAGAAAAGTGGTCTATGGGATGTATCCCTCTGCACGTGAGGCTCAAAAGATTCGAAACAAGCTTGCCAACTATGACGAGTTTGCTCAGGGTTGGGTGATGGAAGTGAAACAGTAATGATCCATTAAACCATGAAAAAGATTCGTTGCCCTAAATGTGGAAATACCATCTTCTTCGATGAGAGTGAAGTTGATGAGAACGGAACGTTTGTGATTGTCTGCCCTGAATGTGGAAAGAAAGTTGGAGTCAGATTGAAGGTCCCGAAGAAATCTGTTGCTCAGGCTTCGCAGGCAAAGAAAGAGGATCAGACAGCCTCTGATGCTGTTGCCTCGCCAACAGCTGGAGAACAACCATCAGAGAACTTTGGAAAATTGGTTGTGATAGAGAACCGCTTCCATTATAAACAGGAGTTCCCTTTACATCTTGGCGACAACGTCATCGGCAGGGCTTCCCGTAGCTCTCATGTCGACTGTGCAATTGCCACGGACGATCCCAGTATGGATATGACACATTGTGTCGTGAATGTGTCGCGTGACCGCAATGGACGATTGAAATTCATCCTTCGGGACGGCCCAAGCAATACCGGCACTTTTGTTGGCAACGAGTTGCTGGGCGACCATGAGCGTCGGGTGATAGAAGATGGTACATTGTTTACCCTTGGTGCCACCTCGATCATCTTGTCATTGGAATAGAATATGATATACTACAATTCCAAACTGCCATGTGGTTTGGTGTTTGTAGCAAAAAAAACAAAGCAGCACTCCCTATGTCTGAGAGTGCTGCTTTTTCTTTGTTTATTTGTCGTTTGCTTCTTTCATCTCACCTTCGATGTAGAGTCTTGTCATCTCAGGTACACCATTAGTGCGGATGGTGATGGCTTTCTTGAAATGGCCGGGGAACTTGCCCTTGCCATTATAGGTCACCGTGATCACGCCTTTCTCTCCCGGCTTGATCGGAGCCTTGGTGTAGGAAGGAACCGTGCAGCCGCAACTGGCCAGTGCTTGGTTGATGACCAAAGGTTTGTCACCCACATTGGTGAAAGTGAATGTGCATTTCTGCACGGGCTGGCTCTCGGAGAATGTTCCAAAGTTATACGTAACCTTGTCAAACTTGATCTGAGCCTGTGCAAAGGCCTGTCCTATGCAACAGAACAGGAGCATTGCGAACAATAAAACTTTCTTTTTCATCTTATGATACTTTTTTGTTTTCTATCTGTTATACTCCTATTATATATATAAGGAGTGTATTTTCGTTTTATTGGTTTGTTGATGGGCAGGTATCACACCCGCCTACATTATTTAAGACTTACAAAAATAGAAAATGTTTCTGACAGATGCTTCTTTTTATTATACATTTAACAGAATTAAGCGATTATTAAAACTAAGTTAGGACAAAAATAGTTGTTTATCTCAATAAATCCACGTATATTTGCAGCAATAATACCTCAAACCTATAAGTATTCATCTTAAAGCATTTAGTTATGACGAAGGAAACGGAACAGAATGTCGTTACTGGTCACTTGGACAAGAAAAAGCTGATCTGGTTCTTGATCACTGCACTGGTAACGCTGATTATTTGGAATCTGCCAAGCGCCTGCTTTGGTATTGCTGGGCTTACTGTGGTACAGCAGAGAGTGATTGCCATCTTTGTGATGGCAGTGATGTTGTGGATTACGGAGGCGATACCCGCGTGGGCGACGTCCATTGCAATCATCTTTGTATTATTATTCTGTGTGAGTAATTCCTCGTTCAATTTCTTGCAAGGCAATGAGGGACAGTATGGTCAGCTATTGGACTCGGTGGGTATCATGGCCTGCTTTGCCGATCCTACGATCATCCTCTTCCTCGGTGGTTTCATCCTTGCCATCGCTGCCACGAAGTCGGGACTCGACGTGTGGATGGCAAAGACGCTCATCAAGCCGTTTGGCAAGAAGAGTGAGAATGTCTTGTTGGGCTTCCTGCTCATCACCGGCGTCTTCTCCATGTTCATTTCCAATACGGCCACGGCCGCTATGATGCTGACCTTCCTCACGCCTGTCTTCAAGGCTCTGCCTGCCAATGGCAAGGGACGCATCGCCTTGACAATGTCAATCCCTATCGGTGCCAACCTCGGAGGTATGGGTACACCGATCGGCACCCCGCCAAATGCCTTTGCCTATAAAGTGCTCAATGATCCTGCCGGACTGAATATGCAGATCGGTTTCGGACAGTGGATGATGATCATGGGACCACTGGTCATCGTGCTTCTCTTGATCGCATGGGTCGTGTTGAAGAAGTTCTTCCCCTTCACGCAGAAAACGATCGAGTTGAATATCCAAGGCGACATGAGTCACAATTGGCGTACTGCTGTTGTAGGTATCACTTTTGCCATAACCATCTTGTTGTGGATCATGGGCAAGTATGTCGGAGTGAACTCCAACACGGTGGCTATGCTTCCTATTGCCGTCTTTGCCATCACAGGTGTCATCACGGCCAAAGACCTGCAAAAGATCGACTGGGGCGTCATTTGGATGGTGGCTGGCGGATTCGCCCTTGGACTGGCACTCAATGGCACGGGATTGGCCAAGGTGGCCATCCAGGCAATACCATTCGGCGAATGGAGCCCTATTGTGATCCTGATCATCGCCGGTTTGGTTTGCTACTTCCTTTCCAACTTCATCTCCAATACGGCGACGGCCGCTCTGATGATCCCTATCCTTACGGTGGTTTGCGAGGGTATGGGTGATAAGCTGAGTGTCATCGGCGGTACGTCCACGATGCTGATCGGTATCGCAGTGGCAGCATCTGCCGCAATGACCTTGCCGATCTCTACGCCTCCAAATGCCATCGCTTACTCTACGGGCTTGATCGATCAGAAGGATATGGCCAAGACGGGTATTGTCGTCGGCTTCCTGACCTTGATCATTGGCTTCACCCTCCTGGTCGTTGTGGGTAAGGCTGGCATATTCTGACGAAGCATTTTCGTTTGACATATATTCTCTATCAGGGCACCTCAATAGGGGGTGCCCTGAATTGTTCTTAGCTTTATGCTGGCGAGATAATGTATCCCTTATATATAATAAGGTGTCTGTTCGCTCGTTATCAATTCATATAGGCGTCACAGAAATGGAGGCGCAGTGATCATTAATCAATTCAGACATGTTAGACAGTAAACAGATCAAAACCCTTCAGCAGTGTAAGTTGTTCGCGGGCTTTTCCGAGACCGAGATCATGGAGCTCTTCGCCGGCGTCAGCTACAAGCTCATAGCTTTCAGTAAAAACGAGATCTATTCGCTTGCCGGCATGCCTTACCGGCATGTGGACATCGTATTGGCCGGTACGATGGTATGTCGAATGTCTTCTGTAGGCGGAAAGCAGATAGAGGTAAGTCGCCTTCGGGCCGGTCATCTCATCGCACCTGCCTTCATCTTCTCTTCCAACAATCTCATGCCTGTGAGCGTGGAGACCGTGGAGTCCTGCTCGATACTTCGCATTGACAAGGTGGACTTTGCAAGGGGAATCGATGGAAACAGCCGGCTGTGTATGAACTTCATCCGCACGCTGTCCGACATCAACGTGTTTCTGACGCATAAGATCAATGTTCTCTCGCTGATGACGGTCAGGGAGAAAGTGGGGTATCTGCTGATCAAGAGAGCGAAAGAGCAGAACTCCCGCGTCATTCATCTCTATCGCAGTCGCCAACAGATTGCCGACAGCTTTGGTATCCAAAAGTTCTCTTTGCAGCGTGTGCTGGCCGATTTCGAAAAAGAGGGTGCCATCGAGATCGATGGACGGAGCATCAAGATCCTGGACAGCAACAAGCTGAAGTGATTGCTTTTAACGTTATTTGTCCACGAAAGGGCACAATTGTTACCTTCTATACTTGAGAGATTGTGCTATCTTTGTGGCGTAAAAATAAGATTGATCATGGGTGAATTAAAAGTCAAAAGAGTCTATCTGCCTGCCGATGAGCAGGATGGCTACCGGGTGCTGATTGACAGATTGTGGCCGCGTGGCCTCTCTAAGGATAAAGCCGACATCGACGAGTGGGACAAGCAGCTCGCACCGTCTACCGAACTGAGAAAATGGTTTGGACATCAGCCCGAACTTTTTCCTGCCTTCACGGAAAAGTATATTGGGGAACTTGAGCATAACGATGAGGCCCAGGGCTTTGTGGATAAGTGCAAGACACTCTTGTCGCAAGGCAATGTGACGCTGCTCTTCGGTGCAAAAGATGAAACGCACAACCAGGCTGTGGTCTTGAAAAAGTGGATGGAGACAAAGTTGTAGTGTTAATTTATTAAAATTGTCAAAGAAGGATAATCATCCTTTACCATCTTTTTATTACCTTTGTAGTCGCAATTGGAAGATTGGCAGAGTGACCGAATGCGCTGGACTCGAAATCCGGTATACCCCTTTCGGGTATCGGGGGTTTGAATCCCTCATCTTCCGCAAAGCATGAAAAGAGAGGCTCTCTGAGAGCTTCTCTTTTTTGTTAAGCGTGATTTTTATTATAGTTTATTATAAGGTAATGTTGTCAGTCTTTTCGTGCCGACGCAACCTTATTTGTCGTTATAATGTTCTTCTACTTGGATAACAAGAACTGTTACTTCTTCCTCCCTTATGTCGTAAATGATTCTGTCATGAGCAGAGATATGTCTTGACCATCTGATGCTGTTGCCGCCAATGAGTGGCTCAGGATGCCCCTTCCCTATCTTAGGATGCAACATTAATTCTTCTAAGAGCTCAGAATACTTTTTGAAAAGCTGTGGTCTGGACTTCTTCAACTTCTTGAGTACTTTTGCTACTTCCTTTGTAAATTCTATGTTATAGCTCATAAGGAATCTAGAAAAGAATGGAGTTCTTCAATTGTATTACATTTTATCGTATTGCCATTTTTGTGGTCTTGCTCAGCTTTGGCGGCAAGCGCTGTAAGAGACGCAGCTTGCTTGTAGTCTTCAACCTCTTTGTCGGTTTCTGCGATAGGTTTTAGTTCTGTATATCCTTTCTTAGATGAAAGAATCACTCTCTCACCTTTATGAGCCATATCAATGTACTTACTTTGATTAGCTCTGAATTGTCTTCCTGTGATTATAGTCATCGTTTATCTCCTTCTTTTTTGCAAATATAGCCTTTTAATTTGAGTTACGCAAGGATTCATGGGTTAAATCTACTGTGATGTTCCTATAATTCTGATACCTTCTCGCTGGTTGTGTGGGTTCTTTCTACCTGTATTTGTAACAGAAAAGACAGACTTTGTTATCTATGCGATGGTGATTTATGTTGACAAAAGTATGCTCGTCTCAACTTGCAATCTAGAGATGTAAAAATGGGATTTTTGACTTTTCAAACTCGTTTTTGCCTTGTCGCAGGATCAAAAAGGTGGGTTTTCGTTGTCATCTCAGCAGTTTCTCGCTATCATCTCAGCGGTTTCTCTTCATCAAAAAGGCTTTCTGACCGAAAATTCTCTAGAGAATTTTAGATCAGAAAGCCTTTTTGATAGTGCTAGAAAAGAGGCCTTTTTGTAACACGTTGATTATTAGTGGAATATAAAAAGTGCGATTTTTCGCAAAAATCAGAGCGAGACAGGTCTTCGTCGAAAAGAATCGATTCTCGTGGCCGCAAAAATGTCAGTTTATAAGACAAAGTGGATATACGAAGCGGGGCGGCTGCTGATATTGAAGGCAGGAGGACCTAAAGTATATATTGGGCTGTGTTGGTGTTAAGATGATAGGTATAAAGAAGGTATTCCTGTGCATAATGTTTCATTCTTAACAGAGAAATCTCTCACTCTACTAATCTTTGTGAGATAAATCTAATATTTCTGTAGGATATTAGGTGGAAATACAGACAATAAAGTTTTTGGTACGTGCTGACAAGTAGGCAATTGTCAAAACGTATAATTTTGCAAGCGAGCAAATCAAAACCTCAATATCTTTTTTATTCAATCGTTTTATTCAATCTTTTGTATGAAACACTTTCTATTATCCTTGACCATGGCAGTGATGCCGATGGGAGCGTTTGCCCAGTTTGGCGTGGTAGCGCCACTTCACGTCAGTGGCAAGCAGCTGGTCGACCAAGGAGGACATGCTGTTGTCCTTCATGGAGTGATGGACACCCCTAATCCCTATTTCAATCGCTATCGATGGGGATCAGCCTGCAACGATGGCACTGTGGCTTCGTGTATCAATTACTTTGATAAGGTCTTTGGTGCTATACAGAATCCGGCGAAGGGCACGTATTGCAACATCTTCCGACTGCATCTCGATCCCTGTTGGACCAACAATGGACACGCTAACGGTGAAGCCGACATCTCGAAGTTCAGTGCCGACCGCCTGCGCAAGTATCTACAGACGCTCTACTGGCCTATTGCTCAGAAAGCTTTGAACCACGGACTTTACGTCGTTGTGCGTCCGCCGGGGGTATGCCCGAAAGATCTGAAGGTGGGCGATGCCTATCAGCAATACCTCAAGACGGTATGGAGTATCGTGTCAAGCAATGCCAACTTCAAGAACAACTCAGGAACGGTATCGCTGGAATTGGCCAACGAGCCTGTGCATGTCTATAACCAATACGGTCAAAAATCATCGTCTGCTCTGCACGACTATTTCCAGCCGATTGTCAACATCATCCGTCAGAACGGATTCAAAGGCGTGATATGGATTCCCGGTACCGGCTATCAAAGCCAGTATCAAGACTATGCTTCACATCCCATCACCGACAGCAACTTTGGTTACGCTGTCCATGTCTACCCGGGATGGTATGGGGCCAGTGACAAGAGCTACGACCACAACACCTTCATCAGCAACTTCCAAAAGCAGGTGCCGGTGGTCACTTCCAAACCTATCCTCGTCTCGGAGATAGACTGGAGTCCGGAGAGACCCGGAGCAGGAAAATACAATGAGTTTGGACAGTGGGTGGCCAGCAACTATGGCACTTGGGGCACCGCATCGACCAGCAAATGGGGAAACGCATGGAAAGCGGTGATGGATCACTTTGGCAATATCAGCATGACGCTGAGTTCCAATGAGGACTATGTCGACATCGACGCTTTCTTGAAGGATGGTACCATCAAGGCTAATTTCAATGAAAACGTTGAGTGCTGCGCCAAGGCTTGTTTCTACTGGTATTATGAGTATTCCAAAAAGAACTATGCCCATAAGAGGGAGTCGTCCTCTTCTTCGTCTTCTACGGGCAACACCTCTGGCTCTTCCTCTACCATAATCGGCGACAATCTTGTCAGGGCATGGGGCAACGTCAATGATGTGATCCCGGCAGGATGGACGGCCGTGGACAACGGAAGCCAAAGACAAACGGGTAGTCAGAGCAGTGGTCCGAGAGTGATGCAGTTCTATCAGGGTGGTGACATGACCACAGCCTTCTATGTGCGTGAGATCAGCTCCGATAGAGCTGGATATATAGAATATGGTGGACAAAGCGGATACACGTTGCCACTGGTCTACGGTGAGTATCAGCTCAGTTGCAACATCGCTGCATGGAAAGGTAGTCCTTATGTCAAGGTGGAGGTGTTTGATCCTACCAACACAGTGGTGGCCTCAACTATTGTCAAGGCCAACGGCTGTGCCAATGGCACAAGAAACACTGCCATTAAGGGCAGCAACCGGGTCAACCTCTCGTTCTATTCCATGATCAAAGGCAACTACAAGCTGCGCTTCACACCGGTTGCCGACGCGAAAGGCAATGGCGGTATTTGGGAGGAAGCACTCGTAGGCAATGTCGGACTCTATTTTAAGGGAAATCCACTGGCCTTCCAAAATGCCAACACTGTACCGGAGGGCTGGAGTATCCTCGATGCCGGGCAAAAGGTTGCTGCAGGTTCTGCTGCGTCAGGGCCGCGCATCTTCCAATTCAGCCAAGGTGGTTATCTGCCCACCGGCCTCTACATCCGTCAGAGCGACGCCTCGAAGACCGCTTATGCCGAGGTGGGCACAGTCAACGGCTACGGACTTTCACTCAAAAAGGGAAGCTACAACCTCAGCTATTACGCCATCGGATGGGCAGGAAATCCCTATGTGAAGTGTGAGGTCTTTGACGAGAGCAACAACTGCCTGGGTTCGCAAATCATACGATGCAACAACAATGTAGGCAAGAGTCTGAGCGCAAATACCTATGGTGCCAGCTATGGAGTCGTCAACTTCTATGCTAACCACACTGGCTATTATCATTTCCGCTGGACACCGGTGGCTGATGCCTATGGAAACAGCGGCACGTGGCTGGAGGTGGTTTTCGGACACATCAAGATACAACAGGGCTCGGCCAGTGCTAAGAGCATGACCATCGGCTTCAATGACGGCACGACGACAGCCATCGACAATGCTGTAGAGAGCGGCGGGAAGAAAGATGAATGGTACAACCTGCAAGGACAGCGAGTGGCTAATCCTTCACGTGGAATTTACATCCATAACGGAAAGAAAGTCATCTGCCGCTGATAAAGGACATACAGACTTTTAGTCGCATAGAAAGGAAATCCCCGACACAGAGCTGTGCCGGGGATTTTTTATGTTTTTACTTATTACACAAACTCCTGCATCCCCTCCACTTGTGATTAGCAAAAAATTGATTACCTTTGCAGTGACAGCAACAACTTAATGATGTTAGTGCGGTAGCCGCATCACTTTTGTCACATTTCGTCAACTCATACTTTTATTTATCAATTCATCAACTATGTCAAAATACACATACACCGTGAAAGTCGGTACCATTGAGGGTAGCCAGTCCGACTGCACCATCTTGGAAGGCGAGGACTACCCTTATATGAACATTCAGATCGTTTCCACTCCTGCCGACGCCCGCGAGAAGATTATAGAGACCCTGCGCAGAACCCATGTCGTGGCTGTCGTCGAGGGACGCAATGACTTCGTGGCGATACAGGCCGGAGGAGGTAAGAAGCCCATCGACATCAACCAACAGAACCATAAAGAGGTGATGGCTGCCCTCATAGACTGCCTGTGCTATGCCGCCGCATGGTGGGTGTCGCCGGATGATCCGGAGAGCGTGCTGCCAAAGGTTCAAAGTCTCAGCATCTTTATGCCAGACGATCCACGGAGCATCTACTATCATCCACAACAGGCGAAGAAATAACGTTCACCTTTTCCAAAAGTTTCCGTAAGAAAAAACAGGCAAGCCCAAAGAGGAATGGACTTGCCTGTTCTCAATTGTAGATTTTACTTTATGCCTGGCTTTCTTACCTTCTCACGATGACCTTCTGTACTTTGCACTTGACACCCGGATGAGAGCTGACACGGATGTTGATGCCCTGAAGGGGAGATTGCAGTTTGGTGCCCTGAAGGGAATAGTAGTATGTATCGCCAGCTTGCTCTGCTGTGGGATGCTCGATGCCACTGGCAACCTCTACGGTTGCTTCCGGTCCCAGTCCTCCCATGGTGTTGGCGGCACGGATGGTATATTTTGCAGCCTTGCCGTCAACGGCCATGCTCGTGGCGGTGGTGAAGCTGACCAGCTTGCCGTCGGCAAAGACTGCGTAGGCGGTGACGCCCTGGCTGGCATCCCATGACAGCGTACCGTTGGAGAGTTGTGCTCCCTTCACGGTCAACTGTGTGGCGAGTGTCTTCGGATCCCATTCTGTGAACATCTTGCCGTAGTCATAAGCAGCAGCCTGCGTGGCGGAGAGGATGGTCTCGATGTTGCCGCCATAGGATGCAATGACGTTGCTGGCGGGCGTGATGTTCTGTCCGGCTGTGTTCTTGGTGCCATATTCGCCAAAGACCTTCGGGTCGGTGTTGTTCATGCCTTTCTGAGTCCATCGTGAGGAGACGATGGTGGCAGCGGCATTGTCGTCAAGGGTGGTGTTGAGGAATACACAGATTGGCTTCTCCTGCCAGGTGCGTCCATAGTTCCAGTCGCCCTTGCCCTTGGCTAAATCCACGATGGAGCAGTCGTCAAAGACATATCCGTAGTTGGTCGTGGTTGTGGGGGCTGTGATGGTGCGTCCGCCTTCACCTTTGGCATTGCGTGGTTCGAGAGAGAGCGTGGTGTGCTGGAAGCGTACGTCACCGCCACCGCAGATGAAGTCTACAGTGCCGTGGATGTCGCAATCCTCGAAGTAGCTCTGCATGGCGTTGTTCTGACTGTAGTAGGTGTCCTGAAAGGAGAGCATCTTGACGTTGCGGAAGATGGTGCGGTCGCCACGGTCCTGCCATACGGCGGCACGTCCGGCAGCACCGGCACCATAGTAGTCGAGTCCGTTTTTCAGTGTCAAGTCTTGCAGATAGACGTCCTTCTTGGTGTTGAAGAACATGTCTGCTTTGCCGAGTCCCTCCATGGATATGTCGGGAGACGTGACGATGATGGTCTTGTCGGTGCTTTGTCCGATGAGAGAGAGATTGTCGACAGGTAACTCCTGTTCAGTGATCTTGCCCAGGTCATAGACGCCGTCGGGCAGGAACACCTTGGTGCGCTTGTCGGCTTCGCCGTAGTTGGCCACCACGTCAAACACGTTGAGCAGACTACTGACACTGCCCGCGTCGACTACATAGTAGCCTTGGTCGTTCTTGGCAATGTCGCCACTGCCCATGTTGATCACAGTCAGAGCGTGGAGATAAACCTCGCCGTCGGGGAAGGACAGCGAGAGATCGTCGGCCTTGCCGGTGTAGCGAATGGCCGTACGGGTGCCGTCGGCAGAGGGAATGGCGATGGTTCCGAGGATGTTGCCCTTGGAGTCGGAGAGTGTCATCGCACTTTTGCTGTATTTGCAGGCTTCCACGATGACGATGGCGTTGCCCGTGACGGGCAGCGTGACCGAGCCCGCCTTGAAATATAGGCCATGCTGAGGACCATTATAGCTGTAGGCTGACTGAGGCAGAAAACCCTCGTGATCCTCGACATAGAAGTACTTATCCTTGAGGTTGTAGGCGTGGCGCTCGTTGGGCTCGTCGTTCTCGATGTCAGTGACCAGTGCGTAGAGGTTCAGCTCTTTTTTGTCTACAGTGGTCTTGTCATTTGCCTTCTCCTCGCCATTGGCTTGGAAGAGCCAGCCGCGAAACTTGCTGCCCGAGGGCACGGTGACGGTCTCGCCGTCGTTGAGTTTGGTGATCGGGTCGCCTTTCTCGACAGTCTGCTTGGCGATCACCTTGTCGTCGGTGTCGTGGTAGAGGACCGTATAGTCAGGCTTCCACACGAAGTGAATGATATAAGTCTTGGTGGTTGCGGTAGTGGCGAGTGTCACGGGGATGTTGACATCGCAGGCCGGCTTGCTGCCGTTGACATCGCTGGCTACCTCTTTATAAGTGATGACGCCCACGGTGCCGTTACCCACAGTGACAGTAATGGGGTTGGCCGCACTGACCATGTCGGACTTCTTGCTCACCTCGATGGTGCCCTCGTAGTTGCCGTCGGCGTCTTCAGAAAAAAAATCCTCAGCGGTGTACTCCTTTCCGTAGGCGGAAAAGGAGGCAAGGGAAGGCTGGCTACCTGTGCTCACGTTGCCGTAGATGTCGAGTTGGAAGAGATAGGCATTTTGTGAGGCGTTGAGGTTGGTGAAGCGTAGCTGGCAGTTGGAGCGGTTGACCTCCACATCGACATCAGTGCCCTGTGCTTTCGTGGCCACGGCATCGCTCAGCACCACCCAGTCGGCATCGCCGTCGCCTTTGGCCTCAAGCTTCCATCCTCGTTTGCTGCCAGTAGCGCCGTGGAGGAAGTGCACACGGGTGATGCTGGCCAGAGGGGAAGTGACGACATAGGGGTCGGCACTCTTGCTGCACATCAAATAGCCACCCGTCCAATCGGGAAACTTTGCCGTGTTCTTGTTGGTGGAGCAGACCTGTGTATCGAAGAGGGAAAAGGTGAGCGTCTCATGACTGTATTTCGTGGCCTGCGTCACGGTGCTCTCTGTCGTGCTGGCCTTGGCATCGGGCCAGTCGGTGAAGGTTGTGGAGTAGATTGCCTTTTCGGTTTTTTGATCAGAGGGTGTCGTGGGGTCCGATGGTTTTATCCTTTCCACGATTCTCCCGGAGTAATAGTCGAGGCCATCGGCCTTCTTGCAAGATGGATAGTACTCATTGACGCTGGTGATGGCATCCTTGTTCTCTGCTTTCATGATGCCCTCAACCAAAGAGTTGGCGTAGACTTCGAGATTGGTATAATATCCTTTTGCATCGAGTGTGTAAGTGGTGGCATCGCTGGCATCGTTGGGATTGAGTCCGTTAGCCTTCTCCCACACATCCGGTATGCCGTCGCCGTCGGTGTCGAAGTCAGCGGCGCGCTGCCCGGTGGGGAAGTCCTTCTCCGTGTAACCGTCCACGTCGCTGACCTTGTCGACAAGTCCTTTGATGCCCGTCACAGACCCGGTGTAGGTCGATTCGCCTTTCTTGGCCTCGGTCATATAGCGGTTGTCCACGTCATCGCGGAAGAGCGAGGCACCTCCGTAGGCCATGATCTTGGTATAGGCATTCTCGGCGGAGTGGGTGGTCACCTCACCGGTAGGAGCCACAGCCTTGTCGAGCTTGATGCGCACGCAGGGGATACCTTGGGCGTTGTTGACGTGTTCCACATCCTTACCATAGGCGAAGAGCGAGTCCTTGGTGTATTCCTCGCCGTTGATGATCTGCACGCCCTTGTCATACTTCACGCCTTTCCAGTCGTAGTTGGCGCCATAGACTTTGTTTTGGCTGTCCTTAGCGTCGACATAGTTTCCACTGATATAGTAACGGCTCGTCATGTCGAGATAGGTCTTCTCGTCGGCGGAAGTCGTGCTGTTGGCAATAGAGACAGTGGTGATGCGGTTTTTGTTTTTCACCTCAGGCGTAGCCTTGTAGTAGTTGTTCACCATGTTGATGTAGCCGCCACCGGGTCCTCCATAGCATCCACCTGTGCCCCAGTCGAAGATGAGGCAGTTGCGGAAGTCGACGTTCTCGGCTTGCACGGCGTTGTGCCATTTGTATGTAGAGTAGAGGGAGTTGGAGGTGTAGCCCGTCCAGTTGTATCGGGCACCATTGAAGCGTGGAGCGCGGTTGGCTACATGGGCGATCATGTTATGATGGAAACTGGCGAGTTTGCCGCCCCAGATGCCGCCGTAGCCGTGAGCCCCCTTGTCGTGTCCCGCATTGTTGAGGCTTTCGCCGAGGGTGCACCACTGCATGGTGAAGTTGTTGTTGTCATAGAACGATCCCACCTCGTCAATGCTCCACGACAGTGAGCAGTGGTCGAGGATGAGCCCGTTGAGGTTCTTGCCCCAGCAGGCGTCAGCACCGTCGTCGAACTCCTTTTCCTGTCCGCGTCTGACACGTATGAACCGGATGATATTGTTGTCACCTGGTCTGACAGTATAGTATCGGAGAGTGATGCCGGGGTAGGGGGCTGTCTGCCCGAGGATGGTGGTGTTGGCACCAATTTTCAGTTCTGATGCCAATGGGATGACACCGCCTACATCGAAGACGACGATTTTCTTGTCGGTGCCTTTTACGGCGGCCCGCAGCGAGCCGGTGCCGGAGTCGTTGAGATTGGTCACATGCACGACCTTGCCTCCGCGTCCACCGGTGACATAGCGACCGTTGCCCTCTGCGCCGGGAAAGGCCGGAGCCTGCGCCCATGTGGTGGCACAAAGACCTAAGGCAGCGATGGTTAGTAATGGTTTACTGTTCATGCGTAATAGTTGGTTTTGTATAAAATGGTTAAATGATTCTCTTTTATCTCTGTTGCAAAAATAAAGGAAATAGTTGAAAACAAAGGTTTTTAGCTTCCGCTTCTTCTGTCTGATAACTTTTCTTCCCCTATTTCAGAACGAATGTACACCTTCGCAGGCATAGCGCAAAGACATATAGGGGGAACAAAAAAACGCTGCCTTCCAAAATAGATTTGGAAGGCAGCGGATATCTGCGATGTAGGTTACACCTTATTTATATATAGAGCATGGATGATGACCGTGCTTTATAATAAGACTTAACCCCTATGTTTCTTACAGTTCGATGAGCTCGATGATCTTGTCCACGGCAGCCGAAAGACCATCAACGTTCTTGCCACCGGCCTGAGCATAGTGGGGCTGACCACCACCACCGCCCTGGATGAGCTTGGCAGCCTCACGGATGAGTTTGCCTGCATTGAGGTTGTGATCCTTGACCATGTCGTCGGAGAACATCACAGAGAGCAATGGGCGATTATCGTGATGAGAGCCCAGCACACAGACGAGGCTTTCTGGAATCTGCTCACGCACTTTAAAGACGATGTCTTTTGCTGAGGCAGGGTCTACGGGCAATACAGCCTTGACAACCTTCACCCCGTTCACCTCCTGAGCATGCTCGGCGAGAGTCTTTGCCGTGCGGTCTACGGTCTGCTGGCGGAAGCCTTCCACCTGCTTCTTAAGGGCAGCATTCTCCGAAATGCTCTTCTCGATGGTGGCCTTGAGATCCTTGGCATTGTTGAACAATGCCTGGATGTCTTTCATCATATCTTCTACCTCATAGATAGCGTCCTCGCAAGCCTTACCTGTGAGGGCCTCAATACGGCGAACGCCGGCGGCCACGCTGCTCTCAGAGATGATCTTGAAGAAGCCGATGTGGCCGGTGCTCTTCACGTGGATGCCACCGCAGAACTCGCAACTCGGTCCAAAGCGTACCACACGCACTTTGTCGCCATACTTCTCACCGAAGAGGGCTACGGCTCCGAGCTCCTTAGCCTCGGCCAATGGCATGTTGCGGTGCTCCTCCAATGGGATGTCCTGACGAATCATGTCGTTGACGATACGCTCTACCTTGCGCAGCTCCTCGGGAGTGACCTTCTGGAAGTGGGAGAAGTCGAAACGCAGTGTGTCGGCGTCGACATAAGATCCTTTTTGCTCCACATGATCACCGAGCACCTGCTTCAGTGCATAGTCGAGCAGGTGCGTAGCGGAGTGGTTGGCGGCAGAGCCGTTGCGCTTGTCGATATCCACGCAGGCCATGAAGTCAGCCTCAGGATTCTTTGGCATCTGCTTCACGATATGTATGCTCTGGTTGTTCTCACGCTTGGTGTCGATGACGTTGACGGTCTCATCCTCAGAGACGAGCACGCCCTGGTCGCCGACCTGACCACCCATCTCGCCGTAGAACGGAGTGTGGTCGAGAACGACCTCGTAGAAAGTATTCTTCTTCTGCGTCACCTTGCGGTAGCGGAGGATGTGGCACTCGTATTCCGAGTAGTCGTAGCCGACAAACTCCTGCTCGCCCTGGCGCAGCTCCACCCAGTCGCCGTTCTCCACGACGGCCGCATTGCGTGCGCGCGCCTTCTGCTTCTCCATCTCCACGTCGAAGCCTTTCTCGTCGACGGTGTAGCCGTTCTCGCGGCAGATAAGCTCGGTGAGGTCAAGAGGGAAACCGTAGGTGTCGAAGAGACGGAAAGCGCTCTCGCCGTCGAGCTCGGTCTTGCCGTGAGCACGCAGCTCATCCATGTCGCCGTTGAGCAGCTGGATGCCCTTGTCGAGGGTACGCAGGAAGCTGTCCTCCTCCTCTTTCATCACGCGGCTGATGAGCTCCTGCTGAGCAGGCAGCTCAGGGTAAGCCTTGCCCATCTCCTGTACGAGTACGGGTACGAGCTTATAGAGAAATGCACTCTTCTGGTCGAGGAAGGTATAAGCGTAGCGGACAGCACGGCGCAGGATGCGGCGGATGACATAGCCGGCTTTGGCGTTGCTGGGCAGCTGACCGTCAGCGATGGAGAAGGCCACGGCACGCAGGTGGTCGGCAACCACACGCATGGCGATGTCGATTTTTTCCTGCTCGTTGGCACCCTCACCATTCTCTCCGGTCGGTGTGGTGAAGCCGTATTTCTTTCCGGAAAGGTTCTCAATCTCCTTGATGATAGGCTGGAAGATGTCCGTGTCGTAGTTGGAGTTCTTGCCTTGCAGCATACGTACGAGTCGCTCAAAGCCCATACCTGTATCGATGACGTGCATAGGCAGTGGCTCCAGGCTTCCGTCGGCCTTGCGGTTGAACTGCATGAAGACGATGTTCCAAATCTCGATGACCTGTGGGTCGTCTTTGTTGACGAGCTCGCGTCCGGGCACTTTTGCTTTCTCGCTGTCGGGACGGGAGTCTACGTGGATCTCTGAGCAGGGACCGCAAGGACCGGTCTCACCCATCTCCCAGAAATTGTCGTGCTTGTTGCCGTTGATGATGTGGTCGGCAGGTACGTGCTTGCTCCAGTATTTGGCAGCCTCGTCGTCACGCTTGAGTCCTTCCGCGGGATCGCCCTCGAAGACTGTGACATAAAGGTCGGCGGGGTTGAGGTGCAGCACGTCTACGAGATATTCCCAAGCATAGTCGATGGCTCCCTCCTTGAAGTAGTCACCGAAGCTCCAGTTGCCGAGCATCTCGAACATCGTGTGGTGGTAGGTATCGTGTCCCACCTCCTCCAGGTCGTTGTGCTTACCGCTGACGCGCAGACACTTCTGAGAGTCGCAGCGACGACGAGGATTGGGATCCTTGGTGCCAAGGATGATGTCTTTCCACTGGTTCATACCTGCATTTGTAAACATCAACGTCGGGTCGTCCTTGATAACCATCGGGGCAGACGGAACGATGACGTGTCCTTTCGACTCAAAGAACTTCTTAAACGAGTCGCGGATTTCATTTGCTGTCATCATGATGATATATGTTTTATTTGTTTTCCTTATTCTTTTGACATACAGGTGCAAAGGTACTAAAAAGATTGCAGAAATGATTCTTTTTTGTTATCTTTGCCCCAAAATAGTAAAATTATCAGGCTATGGTGCTGAAAACAGACAAGCCCAAGCGGCTTTATTACTCGATCAAGGAGGTGGCTGAGATGGTTGGCGTGGCGGAAAGTACGCTGCGCTACTGGGAGAAGGAGTTTCCCAACCTCCATCCTAAGACGGTGCCCGGAACCAAGGTGCGGCAGTACAGCGAGGATGATATTAAAGAGGTGAAGGTCATCTATAACCTCATCAAAGTGCGGGGCTTCAAGATTGCCAATGCACGGAAATATCTTCGTGAGAACAAAGATGGTGCCGACCGCTCGCAAGAGTTGTTGGCTACACTCATCACCGTGCGTGATGAACTGCAGCGTCTCAAGAGCAGTCTTGACACGCTGGTGTGAGGCCTCCGACGCATGTAAAAGAGGCGAGGCCACGGCGTATTATCGTGCGGATTGCTTGAGGATCTCTATCATCTCTTTAGCGGCGGTGTCGGGCGCACTTTGCTTGCCCAATCGCTCTGCTACGAGCTGATAGCCTTGGAGCATGGTGGCTCTGTCAGGCTGACCGGGTAGTATGCGGTCCAATTCGTGACGGATATTCTTCACGCTGAAACGGTCGGCAAAGAGCTCTGTGACGATCTCTTTGTCGGCAATGAGATTGACGAGGCTGATAAAGCGGCAGTGGATGATGTGGTTGAAGGCCCAACGGATCAACGGGCCAACGGGAGTTTTGTAGCATACTACCTGTGGAACACCGAGCAGCGCGGTCTCAAGGGTTGCCGTGCCACTGGTGACCAGGGCTACGGTAGCATGAGAGAGCAACTGGTAAGTTTCTTCGTTCACCTTGGTGACGGGCTGTCCTTTGAGTATGAGACTATAGTAATCGTCGTCGATGGACGGTGCTCCAGCCAGCACCATCTGATAGCCCTTTGCGCCCTGGCAATAGGGTAGGGCGGCTGTGATCATTGTGGGCAGGTTATCCTTAATCTCCTGTTTGCGGCTGCCGGCAAGCAAAGCCAGGATGGGGCGCTTGGCATCCAACCCATGCCGTTGGCAGAACGCTTCTTTTGTCTCGTGGTAGTTGTCGCGGAAGGTCTTTATCTCTTCCGCGGTGGGGTTGCCGACGTAGTGGATAGGATAGTGGTGCTTGCGCTCAAAGAAGTCTACCTCAAAGGGAAGTATAGAAAAGAGTTCATTGACATCACGTCGGATCGCTTTGATGCGCCATTCCTTCCATGCCCATATCTTCGGTGAGATATAGTAGAAGACTGGCGTGCCCACCTTGGCATGTACAAACTTGGCGATACTCAGGTTGAATCCGGGATAGTCGACGAGAATCACCACGTCGGGTGCCCATCTCACGATGTCTTCCTTGCACTGTGCCATGTTGCGCAGTATGGTGCGGGCATGTAGCAGCACAGGAATAAAGCCCATGTAGGCCAAGTCCTTGTAGTGCCGGAAGGGCTTACCGCCCTCGGCCGCCATCATGTCTCCACCGATAAAGCGGAAAGTAGCCTCCGCGTCCTGCTCTTTGAGGCTGTGCATCAGCCGGCTGGCATGCAGGTCACCGGAAGCCTCGCCTGCTATGAGATAGTATTTCATGTGTATAGTCTGTCCAAGTTGATGTTCCTGATACTTCTTTATTCCGTGTCAGTTTCTTATTTAATATTCCAACTGCGCACCGTGTCCATGTATTCATATGCGGTAACGTCGATGGTGGTCGGCGTGATGGCTACGTATCCATGGTTGAGTGCCCACTGGTCACTGTCTTCGGCCTGTGGCTCGTCGTTGCGATATTCTCCCACTACCCAGAAATAGTCATAGCCTCTTGGGTGGTGCTCTTTGACGATCTCGTTGATCCAGCAGCCCTGTGTCATCCGGCAAACCTTCACCCCCTTGAAGATCTCCGTGGCAGGGAAGTTGACATTGAGGCAAACACCTTTAGGCAGTCCTTCAGCCAGCACCTTGCTGACAATCTGTTCTACGTAGGGACGCAGAGGCTCAAGGTTGGCATTCTCGTTGTAGAAACAGCTGGAGAAAGCAATGGACGGAATGCCCTTGAGACAGCCTTCCTTGGCGATACCCATCGTGCCACTGTAATGATTATTCACGGAAGAATTGTCACCATGATTGATGCCGCCGAGAATCAGGTCGGGCTTACGCTCCTTGCAAAACTGGTCGATGGCGATCTTCACACAGTCGACAGGCGTGCCGGTGCATGACCACACCGTGGTGTCACCCATGTTGTGTCGTGGCTTGAGTCGCAGATAATCTGTCGCAGAGAAGGCACAAGAGTATCCTGATCGGGCACTCTCGGGTGCCACGACGAGAACATCAGCCAATGGGCTGACAATGTCTACAAGCTTCTTGATGCCGGGTGAATGATAGCCGTCATCATTGGAAATCAATATCAGAGGTCGGTTGCTTTTCATCTGTTTAATATTAATTGTCTTGCAAAAATACGAAAAAACCTATAATAATTGGCATTTTCGTCTAAAATATGTATCTTTGCAATCATAATTCCATGTCTGCCCATGAGGAGGAAAGGGTAACGACATCCATCAGGCAGACATTAAAGACGAATAGAAATGGCAAAAATAATAGCTTTGGCCAATCAAAAGGGCGGCGTGGGTAAAACCACGACAACCATTAATTTGGCGGCCTCTCTTGCTACATTGGAGAAATCGGTGCTCGTTGTGGATGCTGACCCGCAGGCAAACGCATCCAGCGGACTCGGTGTAGACCTTAGTGAAGTGGACTGTTCGCTTTATGAGTGCATCATCGATCACGCTGATGTGAGAGATGCTATCTATACGACAGACATTGAGAAGCTGGACATTATTCCCAGCCATATTGACTTGGTAGGAGCTGAGATTGAGATGATCAACCTCAAAAACCGTGAGAAGGTCATCAAGGGTATACTGGATCCGCTGCGCGACGAGTATGACTATATCCTCATCGACTGCTCGCCCTCATTGGGGCTGATTACCGTCAATGCCTTGACGGCAGCCAACTCGGTGATCATTCCGGTGCAATGCGAGTACTTTGCGCTGGAGGGTATCAGTAAGCTCCTCAATACTATTAAGATCGTCAAGAGCAAGCTCAACCCGAAGCTCGAAATCGAGGGCTTCCTGCTGACTATGTACGACAGCCGATTGAGACTTGCCAACCAAATCTATGATGAGGTGAAGCGTCATTTCCAGGAATTGGTCTTCAAAACCGTGATCCAACGCAACGTGAAGCTCTCGGAGAGCCCCAGCCACGGTTTGCCGGTGATCCTCTATGACGCTGACTCCACCGGAGCGAAGAACCATCTCGCTTTAGCCAAGGAGATTATAGAGAAAAACGAATGATAGGAAGATGGAAAGTGAATGATGAAAAGTGAATGATGAAAGAACATTCAACATTCAGCATCCATCTTCATCGTTCATCGTTCATCGTTCATCGTTCTCTCTACATTCAACACTCATCACTCAACATTCAACATTGCATATATGGCAGTACACAAGAAATATAATGCTTTGGGCCGTGGCCTTGACGCGCTGATCTCCACCGAGTCGGTGCGTACGCAAGGTTCGTCGACCATCAGCGAGATTCCTCTCGACCAGATAGAGCCCAATGCCGACCAGCCACGAAGCCTCTTCGACAGTGAAGCCTTGCAGGAACTGGCCAACAGCATCCGGGAGATAGGCATCATACAGCCCATCACACTTCGGCAGATTGCTGAGAACCGCTTTCAGATCATTGCCGGTGAGCGGCGCTGGCGTGCCTCGCAGTTGGCCGGGAAAACAACAATTCCGGCTTATATCCGTACCATCAAGGACGAGAATGTCATGGAGATGGCACTCGTGGAGAATATCCAACGTGAGGATCTCAATGCCATTGAGATTGCCCTGGCCTATGAGCATTTGCTGGAGAACACTGGCATGACGCAGGAGAAGGTGTCGGAGAGAGTAGGAAAGAGCCGTACCGCCATCACCAACTATCTGCGACTGTTGAAACTGCCGGCACAAGTGCAGATGTCGTTACAGAAGAAAGAGATCGACATGGGTCATGCCCGTGCGCTGTTGGCTCTTGACAGTCCCTCCTTACAGTTGAAGGTCTTCAAGGAGATACTCAAAAACGGATGGTCGGTGAGAAAGGTTGAGGAAATGGTGCAGCACCTCAAAAACGGAGAGGATATCGAAAGCGGAAAGAAAAAGATCGCTGCCAAGGCGCAATTGCCAGAGACTTATTCCCAGGCTCGTGACCGTCTCTCTGGTGTGCTGCATACCAAGGTGGCTGTGACCTGCACCAGCAAAGGCAAGGGCAAGATCAGCATACCTTTTAATAATGAGCAGGATTTCGAGAAGCTGATGGAAATCTTAGATCAACTCAAGCAAGAACAATAGATAGACGTGTGAAGACACTGAGACATATAATGATGAAGGCTGGGCTTTCCGCCTTCTTGCTGATGGTGATGCTGCCGGCAACTGCCCAGCATCAGACGAAGGCGAAGCAAAAGCAGGAGGCTGAGCCCGACACAATGCTCATTGACAGCGCGCGTGTCATGGGCCTGACAAAGGACGGACAGTCTCTCGCTGAGAAAGGTGACAGCACCCATCAGCGCAAGCACCGCGACTGGGCTACATGGAAGCCTGAGCCGAAGCGTGCTTTGTGGCTGGCTCTTGTGCTGCCCGGAGCCGGACAGATCTATAACCGCAAATACTGGAAGCTGCCAATCTTCTATGGTGGATTTGTCGGTTGTGCTTATGCATTGCGATGGAACAACATGATGTACCGTGACTATAGCCAGGCTTATCTCGACATCATGGACAACGACCCGACAACAGAGAGCTACAACAAGTTCCTGCACTTGGGATCGACCATCACGCCCGAGAATGCGGACAAATGGAAAGATGTATTCCGCAAACGCAAGGACCGTTACCGTCGTTGGCGCGACATGAGTGTGTTTGTGATGATTGGCATCTATGGCCTTTCTGTGGTCGATGCTTATGTCGATGCATCACTCTCGCAGTTTGACATCTCTCCTAACTTGAGCCTGCGTGTATCACCGACTGTCATCACCAACGACACAGGCAGCTCGCTGCTCGCCTTGCGCCAAAGCGGCATTGGCTTGCAGTGTAGCATAAACTTTTAGAATATCATTATGAGAAAAACATATATCATCGTCATGCTGCTGCTGTTGGCTTTCGTCCCCTCTGCCCGGGCGCAGGTCAACCAGGAGAAGACTGTGACTGTCACCAATGCCAATGGCAAGGAAGAACAAATCGACCTGCCTACATCCATGACGGAAGAGCTCGACAGCACGACTCAAATCTATAAGGCCAAGAACTATCTGACCCGAGACCCCAACTGTAATATGCCGGATGTCAACCGGACATATACTGAGGAAGTGTATAAACAAAGGTTGCGGAAGTTGCCAACCATCATCGAGATGCCCTACAACGACATCGTGCAGAAGTTCATCGGCCGCTACAGTGGTGAGCTCCGCCATTCGGTGGCCTACATGTTGGGAGCGCAGAACTTTTATATTCCCGTTTTTGAGGAGGCGTTGGAAGCTTATGACTTGCCACTCGAATTGAAATATCTGCCGGTCATAGAGTCCGCTCTCAATCCTGAGGCTGTCTCTCGTGTGGGAGCTGTCGGGCTTTGGCAGTTTATGCTCAGAACGGCCCGGCGTTATGATCTCACGGTCAACAGTCTTGTTGACGAGCGTCGTGATTTGTACAAGTCTTCCTACGCAGCCGCTCACTATCTGAGTGATCTCTATAAGAAGTTAGGTGACTGGAATCTTGTTATTGCGGCATACAACTGTGGAGCCGACAAGATCAACAAGGCCATCCGCCGTTCACGGGGTGAGCGGGATTATTGGAAGATCTATCCTCGTCTGCCCAAAGAGACGCGTGGATATGTGCCCGCTTTTATAGCAGCCAACTATATCATGAACTACTATTGCGATCACAACATCTGTCCACTGAAGACCAGTCTCCCGGAAAAGACTGACACGGTCATGGTCGACCGCGATGTTCATTTCGAACAGATTGCTCATGTGTTGGGAATGGATGTGGACGAGTTGCGTGACCTTAACCCTCAGTATCGACGCGACATCGTGAATGGCAACAGCGGGTTGGCTTCGCTCAGACTGCCGGAAGCGATGATCAACAAGTTCATCGACAACGAGGACTCGATCTACGCTTATGCTCCGGCCGACTATCAGCCCAAGCGTACGGAAGTGAAGGCAGAAGGCGGACGCTACGTGGTCAACAAGAATCAAGTCACTCTTGTGTCTAAATCTTCAAGTAAGAAGAAAGCCGATGACAACAAGGCTGACAATACCGAGACGACACCGGCATCGCCGAAGGATGACAAGGCGCCGGTTGGCGACGAGCAAAATACTGTCAGCACAAGTGACAGTGATGATGACAGCGAGCAGAGCAAACGCTCTTCGCGCAAGCGTAGTTCTCGCTCACGGAAGAGCCAGAGCAACTCCAAGAACTCAAACAGTTCAAAGAGCCAGAGCAGCAAAAAAAGTAAAAAGCAAAAAGATAAGAGACAACAGTCCAAGAGCGTAACCGTCAAGAGCGGGGATACCCTCAGCGAGATTGCGGAACGAAACCATACCACGGTGAAGAAACTCCGGAAGTTGAATGGTATATCGGGAAGCACGATTCAGAAAGGAAAGAAGATTAAAGTCAAATAACCTTGTGGCGTATGGACGAATTAGAGCAGAAAAACAAGGAGCGCGAAGCTGCTGACAACAAAATGATCAATGATGCCTTCCAGCATCTGTTGGACACCTATCTCGCTTCGCCCCATCGGAAAAAGGTGGACATCATCACCAAAGCGTTTAACTTCGCCCGCCAGGCTCATAAAGGCGTGCGACGGTTGTCGGGCGAGCCCTATATCATGCATCCTATCGCCGTGGCGCAGATTGCCTGCGAGGAGATGGGACTGGGCTCTACGAGCATCTGCGCCGCTTTGCTCCATGATGTCGTGGAGGACACGGACTATACCACTGAGGACATCGAGAATATCTTTGGGGAGAAGATCGCAAAGATCGTTGATGGACTTACCAAGATCAGCGGCGGTATCTTTGGCGACCATGCCTCAGCGCAGGCTGAGAACTTCAAGAAGCTGTTGCTCACGATGAGTGATGACATCCGCGTGATCCTCATCAAGATCTGTGACCGACTCCACAACATGCGCACGCTGGCGTCACAGCCTGCCAACAAGCAATACAAGATTGCGGGAGAAACGCTCTATATCTATGCGCCCATTGCCAACCGACTGGGACTGAACAAGATCAAGACGGAACTTGAAGACTTGAGCTTCCGCTACGAGCATCCCGAGGAGTATGCTTCCATTGTCAATAAGTTGTCTTTCACCGAGGAACAGCGCAACAGAGTCTTTGACGACTTCACGGCACCTATCCGCAAGGCCCTTGATGACATGGGCATCGAATATACCATCAAGGCCAGGGTCAAGAGTCCTTACTCCATCTGGTCGAAGATGCAGAACAAGCATGTCACCTTCGACGAGATCTACGACATCCTCGCCGTACGCATCATCTTCAAACCATCTGATCCTAAGGACGAAATCAACGAGTGCTTCCGCATCTACGTTGCTCTCAACCAGATCTATAAGAGTCATCCAGACCGCCTGCGCGACTGGGTCAACCATCCCAAGGCCAACGGCTATCAGGCTCTTCACGCGACGATGATGTCGCGTCAGGGACAGTGGATAGAGGTGCAGATTCGCTCCCAGCGCATGGACGAGATTGCCGAGCAGGGCTTTGCCGCTCATTGGAAATATAAGGAGGGCGAATACTCTCACGACGACGATGAGCTCAACAACTGGTTGAGCACCATCAAGGAGATCCTTGATGATCCGCAGCCCGACGCCATGGACTTCCTCGACTCAGTGAAGCTCAACCTGTTCTCTTCCGAGATCTTTGTCTTTACTCCCAAGGGTGAGGTCAAGACATTGCCGGCAGGCTGTACTGTCCTCGACTTTGCTTTTCAGATCCATACCTTCCTGGGCAGCCATTGTATTGGCGCAAAGGTCAACCATAAGCTTGTGCCGCTGAGTCATAAGCTCCAAAGCGGCGACCAGGTCGAGATCCTCACTTCCAACTCCCAGCATGTGCAACCCGCATGGATTAATTTCGTGTCCACGGCAAAGGCAAAGAGCAAAATACAGGCTGTGCTCAGACGAGAGAGTAGGGAGATACAGAAGAAAGGCGAGAAAACACTGAATGACTGGCTTGCCAAAAACGACATGGAACTCTCTACTGGAGTTGTAGACAAACTTTCTGACTTCCACGATATTGCCAAACATGAGGACTTCTTTGAGGCTTTGGGCGAGCGCACCATTATCCTCAGCGACAAAGACCTTGATGTTCTTCATGGCAAGAAGAAAGAAAGCGGTTCGACGGGTTGGCGCAAGTTTGTGCCTTTCCTGAACAAAGGAAAGAAGAAAAAGGAAGACGATACGCCACAACTCTTGGTCGTTGGTAAGGACTTTAACAAGAAGAAGCCTTGCATTATCACGGAAGAGACCATTGGCATGTATATCTTCCCCGGCTGTTGTCATCCTATACCCGGTGACGACATCTTGGGATTCATCGACGGCAAGAATCGCATTGAGATTCACAAGCGTTCATGTCCTGTGGCCAGTAAACTCAAGACGAGCTTTGGGCCGCGTATCCTCGATGCCAAGTGGGACATGCACAAGCAACTCTTCTTCGACGCTACCATCGAGGTCAACGGCATCGACCGGAAGGGTATGCTGCACGATGTCTCTGAGGTCATCTCCAACAAGATGAACGTCAATATCCATAAGGTTGCCTTCACTGCTGACGAGGGTATCTTTAAAGGCACCATCGAGATTCGTGTCCATGATCGTGAAGAAGTGAAGGTGATTATGGGTCGGCTGAAGAAGATTCCTGATCTTCAGGAGGTCAAGCAGATATTATAGAGGAGGGCTGAACGTCGCTCATCGTTGCGCTAATCACGTCTGACGGTGGGACTCCAATGATATTTTGTCTCGTCCTACAGACTTGTTATTTTTGCTGAAAATATAAGGGGCTGCTCTTTCGGGCAGCCCCTTTTTTCATGTCTTTTGTAATCTGCTCTTTATGCCCGATTAGTGGGAAGATGTGTTCTTGCCAGCAACGGTCATGCTGACCGCCTGGGGTCCGTGGGCCATGAAAGCCGGGTTGTACTCACATGCCGCCTTGATGGTACCTGCATGATACTTGCCCAATCGGTCGAGAATGTAATCCGTCGTCAACGTATAGTCGCCCTTGGGAAGCATCTCAAAGTAGTAATCGGTCTGCTCGTCCATCTGCCGGACATAGCAACCCAGGCGCCAGTCATAGCCGGACAGTTGGTTGACGGGCATCAGACAGGCCGGTCGATGATCGGTGATACGTACGAAGTCGTAGTCGCGACCGGCGTGTACCTTGATGACTACCTTTACCCGGTCGCCCAGATTGTTGGCCTTTTTTGAGCTGTCTGCTGGTACGATCTGTCGGCTCACACGGAAGTCATTGCTTACGTCGGACTGTGTAGAGGTCGTTGCCTCGTGCCAGCCTGTCACCACGGGCCATGCCACTCTTTGCGGCATGGAACCCGTAAGGAAGGCAGTTACAGCATCGACAGTCACGATGGGCGTATCCCATTTCTGAGTTTTCTTTTCCTCTACCAGCCATCGCTTCATGCCCAAAAGCAGGGCGGTGTCGCTTGGAGCAATCAGCGACAAGGAGTGAATGGCGGCTGTCACTGTAGGAATCTTATAGTCGCGCCAACTGTAATAGGCTTTTGGCGTATCGAAGTAAGTTCCTCGGTCGGAAGTCGTGACGGCATATTGGCTGAGGCTCTCTATCATACTGAGCGCGGCTTTGGCCCGGCCGGCAATATGCAGTGCCGTAGCCAAGCGGGCTTTACCGAGGATCGTGAGGTCGGCATCATGTTTTTCGGCATAGTCCAGCAAGGTCTTTCTGGCTGTGTTGGTCTTCGCAGCCTGCTGTGTGGGCAGAAGTGACAGCGCATATAGGATATGGTAGGCTTCCTCTAAATCGCAACTTGTGGTACCGGCTTTCTCCAGTAGCTTGGCATCGTCGGCGAGCCAGGCCGCCAGCCTTGTCGTTGTTGGTTGCAGTAATTGCAATATTTTGCGGTGATCTTTGACCAAGGGTGCAAGCATCTCGGCTACCGTCACCGTGACGATACGGCTCGCCGGCATTCCCGGCCACCAGGAGAACGAACCGTCGGTATGCAGGAGACGTTGCAGAGCCGTGAAGGGTGTATCGACATCTTGGAGAGGCTTCGATACTTTCTCTGCTTCGTTCAATTCGTTGAGTTTATAACCGGCATATACTTTAGCCGCCAATGACAGTGCGTCGTTGCCTCTTACTGAGTCCATTTCGCCCAATGCCTCGCGGATGGCATCGGCAGCATTGCGGCTGACCATCCTTATCTCCGGTACGCGCTCCTTGTCTGAAGCAATAGGTATCGTTTTCTCCATTCCGTCGTCGTGACCTTTTGCTGAGGCTTCTGCACGCACAGTAATGTTTTGCGGCAAGCTGTCAGCAGGCACGTGGAGCAGGGCGGTGAAAGTCTTCGACGTGGACGGCTTCAATCCGAATTTGTATTTCTTGTCAAGCAATGACTGTCCCAAGTGGGTAGCTTGTACGGTCAACGTTCCCTTGAGCCGCTCATCTCCCATATTGCTCACGGTGAGCGGCAGTTGGGCGTTGTCGCCCCGACGGAGGAAACGCGGCAGGTTGTCGGTCACCATCAGCGCCATCCGAGTCTGCACCGTAGTGTAGATGGAGGCCACGTCACCCTCGCGGTCGTGGACGAGACCTTGCAGCCGCCATCTCGTGACATTGTCGGGCATGGTAAAGGTAAATGTAGCATAGCCGTCGCGATCGGTCGTCGTAGCGGGAGCCCAGAGGGCAAGCGTGTGGAAGTTGCGGCGTATGTGTATATTGGAATTACCATCAGTCCATTTGCCTTGGTTGTGCGGAGAGAGATTCTTAGTCTCGTTGGTAGCGGCATAGAGTCTGTCTTCTTCCTTTACCTCAACGTCTCTTTTGATGACGGGTGCCGAGAACTTATCCACCGGCTCCGCAACGCCCAATGCGACAACCTCCTCAAGATAGTCTTCGTTGTCGTCCAATGAGATGACGACCGGCTCACCACTGGTAACGGTCACTGTTGCCGACTGGAGACCGATGTATGAGGCGGTGAGCTGCGCCGTGCCGCGGACGAGTATGGAAAACGTCCCATCGACATCCGTCACGGCACTCGCCCCTTGGTTGGTTCTCAGTATGGCTCCCATCAGCACTTCGCCCGACGGGTCATATACGATGCCGTGGCAATAGCCGGGCTTGCCCTTGCCTTTGCTTTCCAGCGTCCATCCGCCTAACCAATAGGCCACTGACCGCGCGTTGGCTTGAAGGCGGATGAGGCCGTCGGCAAAGATTGCGGGATGGATGTTGGGTACGACTAACTGCTTTGAACGTCCTGTCTCGCCTTTGATGAGTTCGTCGTTGTCAAGGGTTTGCGTGTAGCTGGTTGGCAGGTCATCGTTGAAATTCCAGTTGCTTTTCCAAGTGTTGTTGTTGATGAGGTCAAGCCCACTGTCGTAAAGTGTTATCATGGTCTGGGCATCTGCTGGCTGTCCCGTAGGATGACAGACGCGCAACCGCCACTCTTGCTGTCGCCCGGGTTCAGTGACACTGTCCAATTGATCCCATTGAGCTTGAAGCGTCTCTGTCGGTTCCTCGTAGGGTAGCTCGATGTCGTAGCTTTCCATCTTGCCTTGCCCATAGGCGGCTACAGAGAGGGTGACGCCGCCTCCGTAGGTCTTCTTATAATATAAGTTGTGTGTGAGGAGGGTGTCGCTCAATGCCATAGAGCCACGTTCCAACAGACTGTCGGTCGACCGTAGCTCGTAATAGAGTGTAAGGTCGTCTTTCACCGTAGTGCCCATCTGTAAGATTACAGGTCGTCCGTTGCTTCTGAACGCGTTGGCCGATGCCGATGCCCAAAAGAAGGTGGGCTTGGACAGGCGGCGCGCTGCCGGGTCGATGACGGAAATGGTGCTGCTCAGCGTGTCGCCCTCGATCCATATCTTCAGCGTATGCAGTCCGGCTTCCAGCGTATGCAGGGGAATGAAGTCCTGGCGGTTGGCAGCTACCTCTCCTTTTGTGCCGTCGTCGAGGAGCCATTTCACGTTACCTTGTACCTTGTTGCCCTGGGCATCGTTGAGCAAGCAGCGTATGGCAAGCAGCGAGTCGCGGCAGTAGCCTTTGGCATCGCTCTGAAAGACACTGGCGATGTCGCTGGAGAGGAAAGCTCTTTGGTTGCTGTAGCTCAAACGTACCTGGTCTGTGCGTTGCTGTCCGTCAGGCGCTGTGATGGTGAATGCTTTCACAAGGTGGAAGAGATAATGATGATCGGCGACCTTTGGTACGGCAATGTGGGTTGTGAACATTCCATTGCTGTCAGTGAAAAGGGTAGGGTCGTTCTTGACTTCCACTTTGGCTCCGGCGACGGGAGCACCACTGAGCAGGAAGACTCTTCCGCTTACGGTCACTGTGTCACCGGGCATATAGTGGGAGGGAGAGGTGTGGAAGCTCACTTGCAGGCTGCCCAACTTGTATTCCTCCACCCTGAATGACAGTCCGCTGAAATCAATATCGATGTTGTCTATATCCTTGCTGAAAGAGTGACCGATGAGTCGCTCCAACTGTGCGATGGCTCCATTGGCTTTCAATCTCAGCTGCCCCCGACCATAGTATTCGTTGCCGGTTACCCATTTCTTGGTAAGGGGAATGTCGGTATACGCTGTACCATAGTCGTCGGTTGTTACGTTGATGGTGTCCATGCTGTGGTTGTAGTTCCTTGCATTGTAGAGTAGCAGTCGCAGGGGCATGTGGCTTAGTGCCGTGCGTCGGTGCCCCGGCCGTCGCACAAAGGCTACCACAGCCACGTGGGCTGTGTCGCCCGGACGGTAGAGTGCGCGGTCAGTGTAGGCGTTCATGAGAATCTGATAGGGGGTGGCGGGCTCGCTCTCGTCTGGATAGACCATCTCTGACTCTCGCCAATGGTCATTCGCTGTGAACGGGCGCACGTACATTTCCACATCGCTGTAGGGCACCACGGCCTCTCCCTGAGCGTCGGTGACGAACATTGCATGGACGGAAGGTGCTGATGAAATGGAATCCACTTCGGTGTCATCGAGGTCATATACGGCTGTATCGGCTTCGGCAGTGTCTATGTCAATGGCAGCCGTGTCGCTCTCTGCTTCTTCATACTGTTCGCTTCCTTCATCGCCAATCTCAATCTTCGCTCCTGGTACCGGACGGCCCGTGCGGGTATCGACGACGCGCATCCGTACATTCTTCTCCGACATTGGGTTGACGGTCACGTTGAGGTCGCTGACGATGTAGCCGAGGATCACAGGCTTCACGCCTTGCGCCCTGGCAACGACTTCATAAGAGCCGTAGGGTAGTGGGGGCAATTGCAGACTGTCTTTTGTTATCCGCCAAACCTTGCCTACGGACAGTTGTCTTGTAGCGTGCCATAGAGGGGCACCGCTCCGTTGGCCTTTTTTCGTGCCATACACAGTCACATCGACTTTTGACAGATTGGTGGAACCGACATGCAACCACGGCCTCTCTTTGGAATGGATGTACTTTCCTTCGAGGCGGATGATCAGGTAAGGTGTCTTGACTTTTAACTCGATATTGTGCAGTTGGTTGCCATATCCCGATGTGTCGCCAGCCCATCGCCGCAGACTGCTGTCGGCGATGGCTACACTTGCAGAGTCGCTGAGCTGACGGGCCTTGACAGCGGTGACGAGTTGGCTCTCCTTTAGGTCGCCATACCTGGCAAGCAGAGAGTCGCACCATTGCACGATGCGCCTTTTGTTTTCCGATGGTGCCATCCATAAATCGGTGATGAGTGCTGCCCGTCGGTTGCCTACCTGCTCATAGTAGTCGTGCGCCTTTTTGTATTGTCCGGTCTGCCAAGCGATCGCACTGAGCAAGTCGCCGCCAAACACCTCATTGCCGGGTATGAGCAGGGGTGAGAAGTCTGTGGCTTTGGTGTGGGCCAGCAGTGCGGGGTCGGCCAGTGCCTCGTCCTTCTGTCTCAGGGCACAGGCATAGACGGCGGCCAGAGCTGGATGGGCCGCCTTGGTCTCACGTCTCTTTTGCTCCAACTGCAGGCGGACAGAGGTGAGGGAGTCGTCACCGTAAGTCTGACGCACCAATGACAGACGGAGCAGGTCGGCGGTGAGCATCTGACCATAGTTGTTCTCTTTCGAGGCTATTCCGCTGATCCGCTCAAGAAGGTTCATTTCATCCTTGGGCCTGTCGGCCTTGGCCTGGCGATAGACGTCTGCCCAAAGTTGTTGATAGTTTTGTTGTGCTTCTGCTGGTAAAATGGCGCACAACAGCAAAAGCAAGATGGTGTAGATGGTTTTCATATGCTGAAAGTTCGTTTCGTTTTGGTCCTTGAAATCCGCTCATGGCCTTGATAGTGAGCTGTGTTCGTCAACTTATTTGGCAAATATAAGCATAATAATCGATATTCTCCGCCTTTTAGTGAGATTTTTTTTATGATGGAAGGACACTTTCATCATAGCAGCGATAGCAGTGATAAGAAGTTTCAATCATCCAAAGGGGATGGTGAAATCTCGGTGTAAAGCTTGTATCACGCGCCCGCTTGTCCTCTTTTAAAGCGTGGCATTCATAAACGCTTGTGTCAAAGGATGATTCGGTTCTTTATTTCTATCAGGCATTACTGATCACTTTGACACTTTCATTCAAGCGTGAAGACGCTATTAGAACACCTTTCTCTGCTTCTACCAAACAAAGAGTGGTGAGGAAAGCGATTTCGTCTGATGCTAAAGGGCACTGTGGCTATTTTCCGTGGGCGGCTATTCGTTATCATCTCTGAATTAATGTCAAGGCAATTTCGTCATGAACAGGTTTTAACTCCGAAGGGTTGAGTCTCAAGCTCCATTAGAAGCTCAAACCAGTCCAGGACTTTTTCTTTTCCTTCTTGGTGATGTCGTTGATGACAAGCAGTGTTCTTATGGCATCAAAGCAGTGTTTTCACGGGGTTGAAGCAGTGTTCTTGTGAGGTTGAAACAATGTTCCCAATATTGTAACGCTATAGAAAAAGATCGTTCGCTACGTAGGGAACGATCTTTTTCTACGTAGCGAACGATTGTTTGTCAGACAGCAAACTCAAGTTGTTGTGTACTGATTTTGGTTGACAGTTTTGCTTGTTATTCCTAACTTAGTTTACACTTCTTTCTTCTTATTCCTAAACAAGTTACCAATCAGGCAGTCCTAAATGGACTGCCTTGATTCTGCTTATGAATGAAAAGCGGTTACGATCTCTCAGTAACGCAACTTTCCAGGAGCGGGGGTAAGGTGATGCTCTGACAGTCCATGCCATTGAGCTTCTCTTCTCCGACTTTGGAAAGTTGGAAGTGCATGATACGCTTATCGTGCTTGTCAAGTGAGCGCTTGAGCAGCTTCTTCTTCTCAAGTGAGCGTATCACCTTTGAGGCGTTCGACTGCGTGAGGCCGAGGCAGTCGCCTACCTCTCCGGCTGTCATGCTGCCCTTGTCACTCAAGTTGCAAAGCAGCATGGCCTCATTGAGATTGAGACCATAAGCTGCTTCCATTCCATTCTCCAGTTCTGTGATGGCGCGGTAAATGTCGCGCACACGACACATCTTTTGTCTGTCAAACATCATCGGCTTAAATAAAAAGGTTCACATTTGCCTGCTCAGCACGCTGCATATACGTTGCTACGCCACCAACGGTGACGCCATCGATCAGCTCTTCCTTCGCTATTCCCATCATGTCCATCGTCATCTGGCAGGCGATGAACTCCACACCGGCCTTTTGGGCAGCCTGTCGTAGGTCTTCAAGCTGCTCGATATTCTTTCTGCGCATGATGTGGCGCATCAGACGGTCGCCCATGCCAAAGAAACTCATCTGGGAGAGATGAAGCTTGCGTGACGACGAGGGCAGCATCCAACTGAATATCTTTCCGAAGAAGTCCTTCTTCACGTGGGGCTTATGCTCTTTCTTGATGACATTGAGTCCCCAGAAAGTGAAGAAGATGGACACCTTTGTGCCGGTTGCCGCCGCTCCGTTGGCCAGCACGAAAGTGGCAATGGCACGGTCAAGATCGTCGCTGAACATGATGAGGGTCTTGTTGCGCTGTGGGGCTACGTCTTGCGAGGGGATAGACGCCGTACTGCCTTTTCCGATGACCACCTTATGCAATCCGCCTTCTTCCGAAGCACTGATAAAGCTGTTGTCCGTACTCTCGCACCAGGCTTGGGCATCGCGCGGGAAGCCCGGATCGGTGGCCGTCACCTCTACCTGGCTGCCCTCTGCCATGCCGTCGATGGTCTGCTTCAGTTTGATGATAGGTCCGGGACACGACAGTCCGCAGGCATCAAGACGAAGCATGGTGGCAGGAGCTGTTGGGGCTACTGTTTTGCTCTTTAGGGTAGAGACCTGCCACGAGGTGCGCGTGGCCGAAGCATAGAGCTTGTAGCCGCCCGAGAGGTTGCGCACATCGCTGAAGCCATGGCCTAAGAGAATGCGCTGGGCAAGGTAGCCACGCAGTCCCACGGCACAGTAGAGCACGATGGGCTTGTCATGAGGAATTTCACCGATACGGTCACGCAGGTCGTCGAGAGGAATGTTGACGGCTCCGTCGATGGCATCCAGGGCATATTCCTCTTTGGTGCGTACGTCAATGATTGTGACCGTCTTGCGGTCAGCATCGCGCAGCTCCCTCCAGTAGATTACCGGCATGGATCCGTTGATGATGTTGCCGGCCACATATCCCGCGATGGCAACAGGGTCTTTGGCTGAGGAGAAGGGCGGTGCGTAGGCTTGCTCCAGGGCCATAAGGTCGGCCACGGTACCCTTGTGCTTGATGATAAGGGCCAGTTGGTCAATGCGCTTGTCGGCACCGTCGTGACCGATGCATTGCGCGCCATAGAGCCGCCCGGTCTTGGGGTCGAAGGTGAGCTTTGTGGTCAGAGGGAATGAGCCGGGATAATAGCCGGCATATGATGCCGTCGTCGTTGTTGACGAAGCATAGGCTATGCCGCGCTGTTTCAGTTGCTTGGCCGGAAGCCCGGTGGAGGCGACAGTGAGACCGAATACCTTGGCCACCGCCGTTCCGATACTGCCCTCATAAGCTTCCACATTGCCCTGCACCATATTGTCAGCGGCCACACGTGCCTGCCGGTTGGCAGGGCCGGCCAGCAGATTGAGCCACGGCTCACCCGTGATAGGATGAGGATACTCCACAGCATCGCCGACGGCATAGACATCCGCATCGGATGTCTGCATGTATTTGTTCACACTGATGCCGCGTTTGCCCAACGTCAGCCCGGCATCTTTGGCCAGTTGTGTGTTGGGCCGGACACCGATGGACAGCAGCACCATGTCGGCTGTGAGCTTTTGCCCGTCACTGAGCATCACGCCGAGGGCGGCCCCGTTCTTCTCAAAGCTCTGGACAGCTTTGCCTAAATAGAGGCTTACGCCGTGGTCGGCGAGTTCCTGATGGACAAAGGAAGCCATGCTGTAATCAATGGGAGCCAGCACCTGCTCGCCCATCTCCACTACAGAAACGTTCCATCCGGCGTGCACTAAGTTCTCAGCCATCTCCAGTCCGATGAAGCCTCCACCGACAATGACCGCACGACCTTTGGGATGGTGGTCGATGAACTGTTTGATGCGGTCGGTATCATCCACGTTGCGCAGCGTGAAGATGCCTTCGTTGTCAATGCCGGGCAAGGGCGGACGGACGGGTGAGGAACCAGGAGCCAGAAGCAACTTGTCATACGATTCGCTGTACGTGCCATCTTCTGCACTCTTGATGATGACGACCTTAGTCTCGGTGTTGATTCCCATGGCCTCGCTTTCCGTGCGCACGTCGATGCGGAACCGGCGCGAGAAGGCTTCCGGTGTTTGCACAAACAGCCGGTCGCGGTCGGTGATGACTCCACCTATATAATAAGGTAGGCCACAGTTGGCGTATGAGATGTGCTTACCCTTTTCGATGAGCACGATATCGCTGGTCTCGTCCTGCCGACGCAGTCTTGCGGCAGCGGTGGCACCACCGGCCACTCCTCCAATAATCACGTATTTCATATTCGTATTCCGTATTAATTATATTCCGTTGGCAAATTTACGACATTTCCGTGATACAAACAAATTTCCAACGGAATATTTTAGGTTGCCATTCATGTTCTATTCTTATTTCTCCTCCTCACCTAAATGATTCGTGGAGATTGTTTTTCGCCCGAATATCCATGGATCACGGATATTTGGGGGAGTACGTGCGCCATCCCTTTGCATTCTTTGCGCCATTGCGAGAGAAAGACGTGCGAGTAGTTCCTTTGGGGGCTAACGCTCAGCTACGCGGAATAAAGAATATCACCGACTACTAAGAAAATGTATTCATGGAAAATATGGCACAGTGGATATTTCCCGTGGCACATTAATATTCGACCATGTAGATTTTATTTCTATAAGACATCAATGCCTTTGAAAATCTTCTCTACCGACTTTCCTTTTGCAATCTCATCAACCAACTTGTCGAGGATGCGCATGTCGCGCATCTTCTGGTCTGCTATATCCTCTATCCGCACCCCACAAATTTTTCCTTTCACTTTCATTCGTCCTGAATTCATCTGTGGAGCATGATCAAAGAAATCCCCATAGGTGATGTCGCTATTGATCAAGTTGTCAAGGGCTTCCTTGCTGTAGCCTGTCAGCCACTCTGTCACAGCATACGCTTCTTCGGCCTTGCGTCCCTTGCGCTCCACCTTGGCTATGAGCAGGGGAAACACCTTTGAGAATTTCATGTCGAACACATTCATACGATTATCTCCCTTCGCTTGTTTTCAATGCTTCTTCCAAGAACTCACAGGCGTCAGCCACACATAATGGACATGGACGAAGCACCACATGGGTATCTACACCTTTCAGCTTTCGACACTGAGTGGCATGGTTACGGTCTTCGAACTTCTGCATGATCTCGCGCATCTGCTTCATGGTTTTGCTCTTGTCTTTATTAATCAGTCCTAACACCATGTCAGCTCCTATTAACGCGCCACAGGTGCCCTCCATATTCGTCATTCCGGCAGCAAAGCCGTCGGTCATACTCATGGCAGTGTTCTCGTCCAACCCTGTCAAGTCACTATACGTTGTCAGCACTGCCTGTGCGCAATTATATTTAAAACTTGCCTTCTTCTCGGCTGCAATATCTTTTCTTGATTCCATGTCTGTCAATCTTTAATGTATTTGTCAATTATGTCCTCTTTGACTATCTGCGGTTTGGCCTTTCCTTTCAGCACCAGCACTTTCTTGCCATTGCGGTAGATGTGGAGCTGACGGGAACGCACGACGGCTGTCAGCTCTGGGTCGTCGTTTAACGTTTGCCAAATTTGATGGTAGACACCGTCGGCATCCATCAGTTTGTGCCGCAGGTGCGAGCACATGTTGGTTGTGTCAATGTTAGGTGTGTTCATGGTTCAATCCTATATTTCTCTCTCAAGCGCTTGGGCAGCTTGCTGAGCACGAGCTGATAGGACTGGCGGATCAGGTTCTTCACCATGTCGCCGTCAATCTCATCAAGGAGGACATCGTTCCAGTGGACCTTATTTAAGTGATATGCCGGACGAATGCCGTCATAGTGGTCGCGCAGCGTCTGTCCTTGCTCGGGCGGTAGTTTCAGGGCACAGGAGGGCTCTGGGGCGTCCAACCATATATGTAGGAAAATTTTTCCTTCTATACGAAACAATACCCAGTCCTCACCATAGGCCTGGTCTTCCGTGGTGCCCGGCAAGGACAACGCATACTCGCGTACTTCTTCGATGTTCATCAGCTGATGGCGTTATTTAAGCTGGGTTCCGTCCTTGAAGGCGTTGCCCACACGCTTGCCAATTTCAAGGTAGCCGAGATGTACGGGGTCGAATGTCAACAGGTGCATCTTCTCCAAGTCCGGCTTGCCGTCCTCGGCAAGGTATTCCTCGTTTACTCGGATATTCAGAATCTTGGCCACGATGTAGTAGCCCGTCTCCGACTCATCAATCTTCCGCTCGATGCGGCACTCCATCGTCATGGGGAAGTCAGTGAACACGGGCGCATTCACCTGCTCACCCTTTTCAACGTTCCAGCCGGTCTTTGCCACCTTGTCCTTTACCTTCTTTCCGCTGACAACGCCTACATAGTCTGCTGCCACCATGGTCTCAGTAGTGGCAAAGGCAACGGTAAAGTCAGGATTGGCATTGAGGTTGACCGTTGTCTGGTGGTTGCCCATCGAAATCATGATCTTGTCATTATCCCACTGACCACTCCAGGCTGCGTTCATCGCATTAGGTGTACCATCGGCATCGTAAGTGCCAATAACAATAACTGACTGTGGCATAAACCACGCTCTTGGATTAAAGTTTTTCATCTCGTTTTGTATTTAAGTTTTTACTCATATAGTCATTATCGAATTCGTCCACGGGCGCATTCCGTTTTCGCACATTATTCTAATGGCAAGTTATCTATATTTTAAGATCCAGTAGACATGTCCCTTTCAATCTTCATCCTTACACTATTAAGTGCGGAAGCATGTAGCGGTTTACATTTTTCTGCGGTTATCATTGCAAAATTAAGTTTTTCCTTGCAATTAATGAAACGTTTTCAATAGTTTTTCACCTAACCTTTTCAACTTCCCATCCTCCACTCACGGTTTGCTCCCACCCCTACGGTTCTCGTCCCTTCCCCGTAGGGAGAGCATCAACCCCCACGAGACTTCCCACTGCTAATTTCTAACTATTAACTTCTGCCTTTAGCGCACCAGCCTGATTTAAAGGTTTTCCTGGTCTTGGTTGAAAAAGCTATTTTCCTTGAGCTATTGGAAGAGTAGCGGTTTCGCGTCAGTTCATGATTTTCTGAAGGCCTTTGGAGACATTTCTTTCATACGGATGAAAAACTTTGTAAAAGAGGCTTGGTCTGCAAAATTCAGTCGCAATGCGATTTCCGTTATACTCATGCTGGTGGTCTTGAGTAGGACGGTGGCCTCAGCAGCCAATGCTTGGGAAATGAAATGCTGAACGGTATGGCCACTCATCTGTTTGACGATACGTGAAAGATATGTGGTTGTCATATTGAGATGTCCGGCATAGAAAGCAAGGTCGTGGTGCTTGACAAAATGCTGCGAGACGAGTTGCAAGAAGTCTGCAAATGTCTTTTCATGGCGCTCTGAATAATGATGTTTGACCACTACCTTGTCCTGAGTGTTTAGAAGTTCTACGCACATCAGTCGAATAGCTGTCAGGAGCAACTCTTTTGTATAGGTCGTCGGTTTGGCAAGGATATGCTTATGAACCAGTACCATAAGTCGCCTGATTCTTTCGGCAATTTCACCAGAAAGGTTGAGCACCGGGCAGGGATGTTGTGATACCGTGAAGCAAGCCACCTTCACCACATGCTCCAATTGTGGTGTGTGATAGACCATCTGCTCATCTATATTGAGAATCCAGGCTTCATAGTCGTCGCTCTTATGTACGATTTCAGTGGGTATGCCCGGTGCATAGACATGCAGGTCGCCAGCATTGAGCGTAAACTGCCGGTCACTATATTTGATGCTGACACTGCCACGGCATATCAGCAAGAACGAGAACAGAGAGAATCCTTCCAGATTGCCGGTTTCAATATCGCAGCCCAAGATATGGCCGCAGCATATTAAGTCTTCCCAGTATTCTTCCGGGTGCAGCCCAGAATAGAGCTGTCTCATTTGTCGAAGTGTGAGCATAACGGAATATTTTAATCCTTTGCAAATTTAAAGAATTGTTTCGTTTCAGACATATTCTGTTTCGATATTAACTTTACTTTAACGCATAATCTATGTACCTTTGCGACCATAATCAAGATAAATTTATTGATATGAAGATAATGACCATTGATGGCGGCCCTCGTAAGACCATGAATACGGCCGCCATGATAGAGAAGTTCTCGGAAGGAGTGAAATCTGTTGATAAGGCTATTGAGGTGAAGCATGTCCGGCTCTACGACATTGATTATAAGGGCTGCTATTCTTGTCTGGCCTGTAAAGTACGCGGCAAAGCCTCTCACGAGTGTAAGATAAAGGACGGTCTTCTCCCAGTCATCCAGGAAGTCAACCAGTCCGATGGCCTCGTCTTGGCCTCACCGGTTTTCTTTGGTCGTTGGACCGGTCAGATGCAGACTTTTATAGAACGTTTCACCTATCCATGGCTGTCGTATGAGGATTTCTCGATAACCCCACAGCGGAAGATGCCCTTGGCACTGATTCTTACGATGAACGGCATGCCGTCAGATGCTGAGGCTGTCCACAACAATATGAATACCGAGGAGAATTTTATTCTTGCCAAACTCGGCGACATAGAGCGCATTGATGCCTGCAACACGCTACAGGTGAAGAACTACGACCGTTATGAGATGGATGCGATGAATCCAGAGGGAAGAAAGAAATATAACACCGAGCACTGGGAGGAAGAACTTCAGCAAGCCTTTGATGCCGGCAAACGAATGGCTGAGAAGATAAAGGCTAACGCAGAGTAGACTTCCAATTCAAATACTGTTATCACCGTTTTCATCTACGGGGGCATTCCTTCTCCTCACAGCCTCTTCCTGTTTCTTCTGTGCTTCCTCAATGGCTTTCTCATAGCCAGTGAGGGCAGCGAAGGGGGAGAATTGCGCCGCACGGTTATACATGCTCATCTTCGGATGCTTTGCCGAGACGTGGTGCGGCAGGTTGATGATGTCATCGTAGTTATTTGTCATGCCTTATGTCCTCCAATTTGGTTGTTTCTGTCTTTTTGTGTTGCCCCCTCAGCGTAGTTCAGTCCACGTAGCAGGGCGTTCTTGCCAAACTCCTTCTTAATTTTCAAGGCGGCCTCCTGCAAGCGTCGCTCTTTGGCGGCAGCCTCGTTCTCCTGCTTTTGCTTCTGAGCTTCCGCCTCATAGTCCGTAAAGAGGTCGAGCTGCACGGGGGTATTCTGCTGTTGTCGCTTGGCCTCGGCCTCTGGGATGACGTGGTTGATGGTGATGTTGAGCCGCCGGACCAGTAGGATGGGGTTGACGATGCGGTCGTAGAGCTCGGTGACGGCTTCAAGGATTTGTTTGGAAGAAGACGTGGGGTGACCCAACGAAAGCGTACCGTGGGCATGCTTCGGCACGCTGCGGCCATACCAGTCGGTCGTTACCTCACCGTGATACTGCGCACGGATAGCGGGATTGGTCAGGCTCTCGCGGTCGTAGCCCACTGTGAGGACAAGTTGATCACCCACCAAGTGCTTGTCCACCAAGTCGAGCGACAGCGCGTCTGCCATCTCGCGGGCTACTACGCGTCCTTTGTCGGCGGAGTAGGGGCTTTGCAACACCTGTCCACTGCCCAAGGAGTTCGTTTCCGGCTTGTAGGCTTTGATATAGTCCATCGTCACCGGCTCCCATCCCCACGCATGGTCGATGATGAGTTCCGCGTTGACACCGAACATCTGATAGAGCAGTTCCTCGTTGTTCACCGACAGCCGAGCGAGTTGGCCCATCGTATTGACACCGATGCTACTGAGCCTTGCGACGATGCCACGGCCGAAGCGCCAGAAGTCGGTCATCGACTGGTGGTTCCACAGCTTCCGACGGTAGCTCATCTCGTCGAGCTCGGCAATGCGCACACCGTCCTTGTCGGCAGGGATGTGCTTGGCCACGACATCCATCGCCACCTTGCAGAGATAAAGGTTCGTGCCGATGCCAGCTGTGGCCGTGATGCCCGTCGTCTTAAGCACCTGCCGGATCATCGTCATGGCCAGTTCATGCGCCGTCATTTTGTAGGTGTGGAGATAGTCGGTGACATCGGCGAAGATCTCGTCAATGGAATAGACGTGTATGTCCTCGGGGGCGATGTATTGCAGGTAGATGCCGTAAATCTCACTGCTGACCCTGATATACTCCGCCATCCGTGGCCTGGCAGCGATGTAGTCAGCCTCCCAGTCGGGGTGAGCGGCTAACTCCTTGGCCAAATACGACTTGCCGGTGAATGGTTTGAAACCGATGGCCTTGCGCCGCTCGTAGTTCACCTCCCGCATCTTCTGCACCACCTCGAAGAGCCGGGCGCGACCGCCCAGTCCGTAGGCCTTCATCGAGGGCGATACGGCCAGACAGATGGTCTTCTCCGTGCGGCTCACATCGGCCACGACAAGGTTGGTCGTCAGCGGGTCGAGCCCTCTGGCGACGCACTCCACCGAGCTATAGAAGCTCTTCAGGTCGATGGCGATGTAGGTTCTGTTCTTGCCGGTCAACAATGGATACGAATCAATATTTTATAGGCAAAAATACAAAATAAAATTTGTTTGGCAGAGGGTTTTGCATATTTTCTTTCGTATGATGAAACATTGGCTTTGGCGGAAAGAGACGATCTGTTGACGGAGTCGGTGTTGATGAGAAAACAGAATCTTCATTATGATAATTTGTTGTTCGTCAAATATTGATTACGTCATATTCTTTGCTTTCTGTGAATTTCATTACCTTTGCAAAATAGAAGCTTTTATCAATTGAAACAAAAACCTCAGATATGAAGATATTAGGAAACATTGTTTGGCTCATCTTTGGAGGATTCGGCATCGCAGTGGAGTATTTTATTTCCTCGCTGTTGCTGATGATCACCATCATCGGCATACCTTTCGGTATTGCTACCATGCGGTTGGGAATACTTGCGTTATGGCCATTCGGCTCACATATTGTTGACAAGCCGCAGGATAGTGGGTGCCTCAATATGATAATGAACGTATTATGGTTCTTTGTCGGTGGCTTCTGGATTGCGATGACCCATCTCGGCTTTGGCTTGTTGCTTTGCATCACTATCATCGGCTTCCCCTGGGGCAAGATGCACTTCCGGCTGATGCGACTGGCATTGGCACCATTTGGCAAGGAAATCGTCAACAATGACTTCTAAATTTGGGAAAAATGACAATAGCATCTGCTTTTCGTGGCCTATACCGCCAGCCCCTGCTTTCACTCATTATGGTTATAGTGGTTGCAATGCTGCTGTTGTCTTGTCAAGCGAATGCACAACAAAACATAAAACGGAACAATATGGAAAAAGAAAATTTGAAGGAGATATATCTTGCCGGAGGCTGCTTCTGGGGTACTGAGCATTACTTCAAGCAGATCGATGGAGTAGTGGATACCGAGGTAGGCTATGCCAACGGCATAACCGAGAATCCGACTTACAAGGAAGTCTGCACCGACAAGACTGGCTTTGCCGAGACAGTCCATGTCATTTATAATCCCGACAAGGTGTCGCTGAAGTTCCTGTTAGAGATGTACTTCAAAGCCATTGACCCTACGAGCATCAACCGGCAGGGCCACGACACAGGAACGCAGTACCGCACGGGCGTTTATTACACCGACAGCTCCGACGAAGCAACGATCAGCAAAGTCTTCGACGAAGAGCAAAAGCACATCCAAGGGAAGATTGTCGTGGAGAACCTGCCCTTAAAGAACTTCTACAAGGCAGAGGACTACCACCAGGACTATCTTGACAAGAATCCTGACGGCTACTGCCATTTGCCTCAAAGCCTGTTTGAGTTCGCCCGCAAGGCCAAGGACAATCATGCAGACCAACAGTAACTTAATGACAGTACGATTATGATAGACGAAATATTAGAGAACAACCGTCGCTTCGTTGCCGGCAAAGGTTACGAGAAACATATCACGGACGGGAAGCCATCGGGCAAGACACTTATCGTCACCTGCATGGACACCCGTCTGAGTGTGATGCTGCCTGAGGCATTGGGTATCAAGAATGGTGAGGTGAAGATGGTCAAGGTAGCGGGAGGCGTCATCCTCGACGACTACGATGCAGTCATGCGTTCCATCATCGTGGGCATCTATGAGTTGGGCATTGAGGAGATCATGCTCATCCACCATACCGACTGCGGCGCGGGCAAGATGACCGGCGAGCACATGGAGCATCTGATCCGCGAGCGCATTGCAGTTGATAAGTTGGCGGAAGTGGAACAGCACATCAATCTCCGCAAGTGGCTCGACGGCTTTGGCGACACCGAGAAGAGCGTAAGGGCTACGATGCACCGAGTGAAAAATCATACGCTTGTACCCGACAATATCATTGTCCGTGGCTTCATCATCGACTCCACAACCGGAGCACTCTCTGAGGTGACGGAATAAGGCCATTCAAATGCCACAGTTGTCAGCAAAGTGTAAATATTTTAAGCATTGCTGACAGCTATGGCACGATTTGTCATCTTTGGCCTTCGGGCACGCATATTGCTTTTTGGTTAGTGAAGTTCGGACGTCGGACGAGGGCAACGAAAGGAGCCTGAGGACGATGGAAGAGCTCCAAAGATGATAAATAATTAATTGACAATTAGGAGGTATTGACTTATGTTGTATCCAGTTTTAAGAGACATGAACAATTGGCTTGACAATGATTTCGGCGATATGTTGAACACGAGTTGGATGCCGCGCATGAATGTCACAGCACCTGCTATCAATGTCAAGGAAAATGACAAGGCTTACGAAGTTGAGCTTGCAGCCCCTGGCACTACCAAGGATGACTTCAAGGTGAACGTTGACAAGGACGGTTGCCTGACCATCAACATGGAGCACAAGGACGAGAAGAAAGACGAGAATAAGAAGGAGCACTATCTGCGCCGCGAGTTCTCATACAGCAATTACGAGCAGGCTCTGACGCTGCCTGACGATGTAGAGAAAGACAAGATTGAGGCTAAGGTTACTGACGGTGTGCTTCACATCACGCTTCCTCGCACGGCAAAGGCAGAGAAGGAGACAAAGAAGATTGAAGTCGCTTAACCGGCTTTCGGTTCTGCTCTGATACATTGGGACTGCTCAAAAGGCAGCCCCTTTTTGTTTTTATAGGAATGTCATCCCAGACCCATTCTGGCAGCATAGCATAAGCAAAATCCTATTTGTTTTGGCCGGTATCATCTGTGCAAAATATAGATGGTGCCGGCTTTTCTCGTCTGTTTGAGCCATGACTTCTCCAAATCTGACGTTCTCTAATTTCTTGTTTACAATGAATATTCCTTTCTGTGCTTGACAATGGCTTCCATGTTCTCCAATGACCAGTCAACAAGTTGGTTAAGCAGGGGGATGAGCGACTGCCCACGCTCTGTAAGCTCATATTCCACACGAGATGGCACTTCCGGATAGGCTGTTCGCTTGATGAGATCATCAGCTTCCAACTCACGCAGCGTGGAGGTCAGCATCTTCTGTGATACGTCAGGAATAGCCTTGCAGAGGTCGCGGAAGCGCATGGGATGCTCATTGTCTTGAAGAGTGAGCAGCACCAACAACGACCAGCGATTGCCGATCCTTGATAACACATTCCTTATGGGGCATTTCGGAAACAAAGGATCTACTACTTGATTTCTAATCATATTTTAGTTCCTATTATACGCAATCACCGTCACGGACACTTTAGCCCATGACGGTGTGACTTATTCAGATAGATGAATTCAATTACCACTTTACTTGCTCCTGCAAGATAACGCCATCGTGAGCGTCTTCTTGTGTAAACGGAGTCTCGCGGTACTGCACGCAGAGCACAACCATCGGTTCTGTTCCATTGTTGTGGATGGCACGCTTGCCTTCGGGAGAGACACGCACCACACTGCCTTCCTGCAAGGGTATGTTCACGCCGTCAACCTGGTACTCGCCCTTGCCGCTGAGCACGAAGTAAAGTTCCTCGTGGGTCTTGTGGGTATGGTAGAAGCCGCCTTCCTGACCAGGCTGATAAATCTGGAATGAGAACTCAGAGCCCTTGGTGTCAAGAACCTGTCCGCCAAACACCTTGCCGGGAATCTTCACCTCGCCAAAGTTCAGCACATAGTCGCCCAAATCCTTCATTTTGCCGAAATCAACGGCAGTGAAGTTCTTGCCTTCCGCAATTTTCTTAATTTCTTTCATAATAGTCTGCTTAAATGTTTACTAACTTTTTGTTTGCTGATGCAAAGATAGTAACTGTTTCAATATCCTGCAAGAGGGCACTCAAAAGTAAGACACTTACTTGGAGGTAACTATTGTTGAGAATCAGCTTATTACAAATGACAACTTTATGATTGTTTAGCATTCTGTGTGTTTCTCAGATGGAGGCAAATCACCTGTGCAGATATTTGTAGATAGCCAGTATCTCGTCGGAATAGCGCAACCGCTCAAGGGCTGACTGTAGCAATGTGTTCACTTTGCGCTCCCCGTCAAAGAGTGCAATGAGTTCGTCCATAGAATGCCGAC
>Ga0310695_10000992_pt1 | contig 69414 bp, 55 predicted proteins | sample RumenRJG_04DNA_FD_203882 | JGI IMG/M metagenome (GOLD analysis project Ga0310695, IMG submission 203882) | Bovine rumen microbial communities from Lethbridge, Alberta, Canada - RJG_04 (v2) (version 2) | ecosystem: Host-associated > Mammals > Digestive system > Stomach > Rumen | place: Canada... | reverse complement strand
CGTTTGCAGTCCAAGATGCGTCTTCCCAGTCAAGGGTAGAAGGATCAGTCATAACGCCAGTAATAGCCGCCGCCGCTGCTGTCTCCGGGCTAACAAGGTAAATGCCTGCGTCCGCAGTTCCAGAGCGACCCTTAAAGTTGCGGTTGAATGTGCGCAGTGAAACACCCTCGCTGTTTGGTGCAAAGCCCATGCCAATGCAGGGCCCGCAAGCGCTTTCCAAAATGCGGAATCCAGCCCTGATCAATGTGCCAAGAATTCCAGCCTTGTCTGCCATCAAGAGGGTGGTGCGGCTACCAGGTGCAATACCTGCCTCAACGCCAGGTGCAATGTGCTTACCCTTTACAATAGCCGCAACGGATGCAAGGTCGTCCAAAGAAGAGTTTGTGCAGCTTCCGATTGCAACCTGGGTAACCTTTGTACCGCTAAGCTCCTTCAATGTCTTTACGTTGTCCGGTGAATTGGGGCAAGCAGCCATTGCATTAAGCTCGGAAAGGTTTATCTCTATAACCTTGTCGTAAACAGCGCCCTCGTCTGCCTTAAGCTCCGTCCAGTCATTTTCGCGGCCCATGCTCTTAAGGAATTTCTTTGTAGTAGCGTCAGAAGGGAATACGGAACAAGTTGCGCCAAGCTCCGCGCCCATGTTTGTAACAGTTGCCCTCTGGGGAACTGTAAGGCTTTCAACACCTTCGCCAAAATATTCATAGACAGCACCAACGCCACCCTTTACGCTCTCACGGCGGAGAACTTCAAGAATAATGTCCTTTGCGCCAATACCCTTGCGCAGTGTGCCTGTAAGCTTTACGCCAAAAACCTTGGGCATTGCAAGGTGGAATGCACCGCCGCCCATTGCAACTGCAACGTCAATACCGCCCGCACCAATTGCAATCATTCCAATGCCGCCGCCAGTCGGAGTGTGGCTGTCCGAACCCAAAAGGGTCTTTCCCGGCTTACCAAAGTGCTCAATGTGAACCTGGTGGCAAACACCGTTGCCCGGGCGTGAAAAATAAAGACCGTACTTTGCCGCAACCGACTGAAGGTAGCGGTGGTCGTCATGATTCTTAAAGTCTGTCTGAAGCGTATTGTGGTCAACGTAACTTACGCTCACTTCCGTCTTTACACGGGGCACTCCGATAGTCTCAAACTGAAGGTATGCCATTGTGCCTGTTGCATCCTGCGTAAGCGTCTGGTCAATCTTAATCGCGATGTCCTTGCCGCGCTCAATGGGCTGCCCCGGAGTAAAATCCAGCGAGCCTTTCACAATATGGTTCTGTATGATTTTTTCAGCCAACGTAAGAGCCATTTTCTTCTCCTAATCCTTATAAAAATTCTCTACTATAATATATGTAACCGCCCTTTTGGTCAACAATGGAAAATCATTCCTTACAAGTTACCCATTTGCCTTCCCTGAATTTTTCTTCTTCTCTGGAGCACACGTCCTTTTAAACTGCCCTGCCTTTATTCTTTTGTGAACCAATAGCGCCACGGACGGCGCGTCATTTGTTAGCGCAAAAGTAGCAAACATAAGCAACAAACGGCAGGGAGGCCTTTTATTACGGGCTTTCCGGGGTTCCGCGGGACCCTGACCCGCTCCATTGCCTGGGGGTTCGACAAGCTCACCCACCAAGGCAACGGCTGCGCCGCCCCTCCAATCCCGGCTAAGCCCCCTCCGCTTTTGGGATTGCAAAGAAGCAGCTTCTATAAGCAAAAAGACACATTCTAAAACTTGACCGCTTGTTTTTCCTGATTTATAATATTTTATAACTCTTGGGGCAGAATTCTAACGCTTCACAAATTTTAAATACACCCGGAGATTTCCCTTTGCGGAAGAGTCCGGTTTTTTTGTTTTTAAACTAGGCAGTGACAGTCTTGCTGGACGCGCTTCCGTTGCAGCCAATAAAATTGGAGGATAATATGAGAAAAGTTTTGTTTGAATTAACAGCCGCTCTTTTGCTAAGCCTTTCCCTTGTGGCAACAAGCTGTGTAAGCACTACGGTTTCTGCTCAGACGGTATCCAGTGGGGTTACCCAAACCGAATATATGGGGAATGCCTCAACTACAGTTGCTTCTAAGGCTGTGTCCGGCGGGATTACAGGCTCCAGTGTATTTATAGACGGAAGAAGTGTGGAGCTGTATGTAAAGTGGGCGAGCGACCACGAGGTAACGCAGGGGGAATACGAAAAGTATTGCACTTACGGCGGAACCACCCCCAGCAGCGCTTACGGCAAGGGAGCAAACTATCCTGTCTACTACGTAAGCTGGTACGATGCGCTTGTATACTGCAACAAGAGAAGCATTGCGGAAGGACTTACACCCTGCTACTCTATTAGCGGAAAGACGAACCCGTCTGAATGGGGAAGTGTCCCGGCAAACAATAATGCAACGTGGAATAATGCAGAATGCGACTTTACAGCCAACGGCTACCGGCTGCCTACGGAAGCGGAGTGGGAATACCTTGCACGAGGCGGCAACAGGGGCAACTCCGGGCAGACAACCTACAGCGGAAGTGACACGATAGGTGACGTTGCCTGGTATTCAGACAATGCGTATGCTATGGGTGTTGGTAAGGCAGGGTACGGATCGCATGAAGTAAAGACAAAGGCAAAGAACGCAAAAGGTCTCTACGACATGAGCGGCAACGTATGGGAATGGTGCTGGGACTGGTACGGAAACATTTCAACAGGCACTGCCAGCACAGGTGCATCGTCGGGCTCTCTCCGCGTCGATCGCGGTGGCGGTTGGATCTACGATTCGGACGACTGCCGTGTAGCCCGCCGTAACTCCTACAGTCCCTACGGCCGCAACGTCAACATAGGCTTCCGCGTGGTGCGCACAGCCGACTAAACTCCACTGGACCTGTAAGGAAATTATTATAAACTTTCGCATTTGCAGAATTTCGGTACCTCGCAGTAGCATTTTAGAACTTTTGCGTGGTAATATTTATACAGTGGAGCTGGTGATTGTCTTGCACTAAAAATACTTTGCCTTAAAAGAAACTTGACAAAGCATGTTTCTTTTATTATATTGAAAAAACTCATAAGAGAGAGTTTTATGATAAAAAGTGTAAGAAAAACAAGCGTCTCCCACTTGACAGCAATTTTAGATTTGGTCAAAATTCTCACGTCTCACGTCTCACGTCTCATGGCGTAGTACGTCCATACATAAATTTTAAATACACCCGGAGCATTCCCTTTGCGGAAGAATCCGGGTTTTTTGTTTTTTAAACAATAAAAATGGAGGAAAATATGAAAAAAGTTTTGTTTACTCTTGCAGCCATTTTTGGGCTAAGCCTTGCACTTGTTGCAACAAGCTGCGGAGGTGGCGGCGGTTCAGATGATGACGACGAAACGCCAGTAGCGGGAAGCGGAAGTACAGGCGGTTCTGGAAGTGGTATCGGTTCTACTGAGTCTGATTCTGATAGTGGAAGCTCAGGCACTGGAAGTGGCTCTTCTGAGTCAGGTTCAGGAAACCGTGGTTCTGGCGGTGGTAGCGGAAGTAGCAGTACAAGCGTACCTGAAGATTTTGTGCTGGTTCCAAGAGCTACATTCGACGGAGCAACAGGCATAACCGATTCTGAAGTATTCATTAAAGGACGAACGGTTACCATACCAAGCCTTTGGGCTTGTGACCACGAGGTAACGCAGGCAGAATACCAGGCTGTCATGGGGGAGAATCCAAGCTATTATTCATGTTCAAACAAACCGGTTGAGAATGTAAGTTGGTTCGATGCCCTAGTCTACTGCAACAAGCGCAGTATTGCAGAAGAACTTACGCCCTGCTATACGATTAACGGAAAAACAGATCCTGATGAATGGGGAACTGTTCCCACAAGCCAGATCACACCGTGGAACAGTGCAACCTGCGACTTTACTGCCAACGGCTACCGACTTCCTACGGAGGCAGAGTGGGAGTACCTTGCACGCGGCGGGAACCTTACAAACATTGGGCAGACCACCTACAGTGGTGACAACGACATTGAATCTGTTGCCTGGTATGCAAAAAATGCGGGTGATATGGACTGGCGCATCCCGGATTCAGGTTACGGAACGCACGAGATAAAGACAAAGGATCCAAATGGATTGAACCTTTACGACATGAGCGGGAACGTAAAGGAATGGTGCTGGGAGTGGTACGGTATTATAACTACAAGCACACCTTCTACTGGTTACGTCGTGCCCCAATCTAATGTCCGCATTCAACGCGGTGGCTCCTGGATTCAGGAAGCGTTTCGCTGCTCTGTATTCATCCGGCAATTCGACACCCCGAACGCCAACTGCGGCTTTCGTGTTGTTTGTACCAGGTCTGAATAATAAAAAATTACACTCCGTGTAAGGAGCACCCCATGGGGTGCGACAGAACGGAGCGCAAAAAATTCAGTCAACCCGCCCCCGCCCGGTCCCTGAGCTCTGTCGAAGGGCTGGTGCAGAAGATGCATGTCAGAACTTATACAGACCCTGAATCGAGTTCAGGGTGACAGGCCATCCGTCATCCCGAACTTGTTTCGGGATCTGTGGAAGCTGACGGCTGGGACTTATAAAGTTCACTCCCGGTCCCTGAGCTCCGTCGAAGGGCCGGTGCAGAAGATGCATGCCAGAACTTGTACAGACCCTGAGTCAAGCTCAGGGTGACGAGACGGCTGTCATTTCGGGCTACGATTGTCTTGAAGAATTTTAATAAAGATTGTCGTGTTTAGTTAAATGCGTACTCCCTAAGGACAGCATTCATCTTTGTCTGGTATTCATCGCCTTGTGACTTGTACCATTCAAGAACGTCGGTGTCAATTTTTATGTGGATATCTGTTTTTTTGGGTTTGTTCCAGTTGGGGTGAACTTCATACCATGGCCTAAACTGTTTAAGTTCTTCTTTTGTCTGTACGGGACAGTCGGGGTCGTCTGCTTGCTTTCCGTTTGCGGCTTTTTCTGAAGCTTTTTTTATCAGCTGGATTTCTTCTTCCGTAAGAGGAGTTCTTTCAACTTCATCTAATGTCATAGTTACTAAAGTATTCATTAATTTCCTCCTTTTCGGCTGCCCTTGCGGATATAATTCTTATTCTATCGTCTGTAATTTCCGTATAGACGACAAATAGCACTTTCTCAACCATGCCAATTACATTCCATCTGTCCTCTACTATGCTCGAGTGTAAAACATCATATTTCTCTATTCTCTTTCTGTCGGAAAAAACTTTTGCTGCTATGCTGAATTTGATTCCGTCATGTTTTTCGATGTTAATCTTTTCTTTTTCGGAATCCCATTCAAAAGTCATTTATGTTCCTTCTTGTTTTTTAGTGTATACCATAATGTGTACCTTGTCAAACAAATGTAGGTTTCAATTTTTATAAACAGATAGGCATTTTATAAAAAGCATGTCTTTTGCACTACTGCAAAAAGAGCCTAGCCCCGATTGGAGTGGTTGCGAAGCAAGACCGCGAAGCGGGCCGGAGCGTAAGCGTAGCCACGGAAAGCGGGTAAAAATTTCAATTTTTCCGGACACGTAGTGCCGGAAACAGTAAAAATAAAAAATATGCTCCAAAAGAATATAAGGCATTACTGGTCAATGCTAATTTTGTAGAGCTCTATGTTGTAGTCCTGGAAGTTGGAGAAGCAGAGCATGGTTCCGTCGGGGCTTAGGGCAAGGCCTGTGGGCTGGTTTCCGCCGGGGATTTCTTTTAGGAGCGTCATGGTTTTTGTGTCTATGATCTGGATTTTGCCGTTTTCAGGGCTGCGTCTTGTGTAGTCTACCGGGTTGTTGGGGCCTCGGCAGCTTATGAAGAGGTAGCGGTTTTTGTAGAGGGCGATTGTGTTTGGCTTGTGGAAGGTTGAAAATTTGGCGGTGATGGTAAAGCTTTCAAGGTCAAACTTGTAGACTTTTGCGTAGTACATGTCGCTTATAAAGACTGTCTTTCCGTCTGCGCTGGGGGCTGCGTGCCTCATGCTGGCTTTTGGAATTTCCAGTTTGTTTATTCTTGCAAAGCTTTCCGTGTCAAAGGATTCCAGGGTGCCGGATTCGTAGGAGAGGACGAGGAGCTTTTTTCCGCCGTCGTAGAAGTAGAGGCCTCGGGGTGCCTTTCCTGTTTTTAGTTTTGTAATGACTTTGCCTGAGTCGTAGTTGATTAGCGAAACGTCATTTGAGCACCAGTTTGAGACTGCAAGCATGTTTTTCTGCGGGCACCATTCGATTATTTTTGACCAGACTGCGTTTGCGGGGATTGCGCGTTTGTATTCAAAGCCGGGGTAGGTGTATTCGTAGACGGTTGCGGTTGTCATCTGCGAGACAAAGAAGGCATTTTTTGAGGGGACAAAGATTCCTTCTGCAAAGCCTACTTTTTTTGCGTTGGGCGGGTTTATGCGCTTTATGATTTTCTTTTCCTTTATGCTGAATATGTCAAAGCCGTCGTCTTCCAAGAGGGGCATTACTATGTATTCTCCGTCCGGGCTAAAGACAACCTGCTTGGGCTGCCTTCCGCACTTGTAGACTCCGATTCTTTCTGCCTGTACGCGGGGCATTGAGTTTGCCCCCGCACTGTCTGCACTTGCGTTAAGTGCCAAAAATGCCTGTGTTAAAATAAAAGTGAGTGATAGCAAAATAAATTTCTTCATGTGTTAATGATAGCGCTTGTTTTTATGAAAAGCAACTGGAAATCAGTTTGGGGTGTAGCGGAAGTCAAATCCGCCTGAAAACCGCATGGCTTGAAACTTTGTATCTACGATCTTTTTTATGCAAAGCAATTGGAAATCAGTTTTGGGCGTAACGGAAAGGAAAATCTGGATGAAAATCCATTTGCGCGGAGCGAACCAGGCAGCATAGCTTCAAGCCCCGAAGTGAGTCAGATTCCTATTACCTCGCATCATGGATTTTCAGCCAGATTTTCCTGGTAGTGAAGCCCAAAACTGATTTCCATGTTGTGCCAGTATGAATTATTGCTTTTAGAAAGAAAATGTGATAAAGTAATATTGATGAAAAAAGTTTTTCTTGTGCTGATTTTAGTGTCTGCGTTTTTTTGCGCTTCCTGCTCATCCCAGAACGACTCTTCATCGGAATCCCGCGCAACGCTAAGGAGCGAGGCCGAACTTTTGTGCTCGTCTACAAACTGGACTTCCCAGATAGACGCTTCTTTGCTTGCGGGAAAAGTATCCGGCATTCCGGGAGTTACCGCGTCTGTTCCGCAAGACACCTTTAGTCTTAATGCCGTTTTGGAAAGCATGCCGCCGGTTTACCCTTCGCTTCCGGATTTTTACGAGCTGGATTTGTCCGGCATGGAAGCGGATGCCAGGGTGGTGCTTGATTCTTTTTGCAAGGCGCTTGTTTCGGGGAAGGATGCGGAGACCTTCTTTGAAGCCAAGAACCTGTATTCCCTTGCAATTTTCCGCTACGACTTGCGCATGGAACTGGGTAAGAATTTTTCTTTGCAGTCCTACGTGGCAGGGAAGCCGGGTTCAACAAAGAATGTCTATGAGTGCCCGGTGCGGTTTTTGCTAAAGAACGGTTATAGCTTTGATGCGGTTGTTTATGTTCAGAAAAATGAAGAAGCGTGGAAGATTAGCCAAATAACTTTTAGGAATTCGTATCAGGAATAGATAGAATAGGAGAAATATATGGCAGGAGAGTCTTTAGAAAATATTACCAAGCTGGAACGCGACGTTGTTATAAAAGCTTTTAGCGAGCAAAAGATACCGCTTACGCTTACTATGGAGCGTTCTGCAAACCACAACTATGTATATGCTAATGAATTTTTTCCTGTTGTGCTTTCCCCAGATTCATACAAGATTACGGAAGACGGTAGCGGAGTAATCAGAAAGTCTGTTCAGGATGCCGCAATGTTTGCTGGTATGGTCTGCCGTGTTGAATTCTATTTTAACCGGGTAGGGCTCTTCTTTATGACAAAAATAGTGGAGCGCAGGGAAGGGTATTTCTTTTCCATTCCACAGGAGATTGCAAGAATCCATGACCCTGCCAAGGACGGTGTTGGTGGAGAGCTGAGCTTTAAGGCAAGCCTTTCTTTTGCGGCAAGGGGCAACAGCAGCGTGTCTTACGAATGCATTCCCCCCTGCGAGGAATACAACCTTTTTTCCAAGCCTGTTTTTTCCGACATTCCCGCTGAATTTCAGAATGCCGCAAAGAACATGCTGGGTGGTTTTATAGCTGATGCAAAAAAGAGCATGTCTCCGTCTGTGGGGAATGGCCTGCATCTTATTCCTGTCTGCCGCTACCTTGTTTCTCCCTTGGCGGTAAGAACGGCGTCTTTCCAGGGGCGGGTAGAGCCAATGGACATTATCTTTGTGGACGAGCAGCGTTTTGTTGCCGCAACTGGAAACACGACCAACCTTCTGGAACTTGAGGGGGAATACGTCCTTACCTTTGAATTTGACATAAGGCCTGAGCATCATCTAAAGCGCACGATAAAAGTTCCCTGCACTGTGGAAAACATTTATTCTTCTGGAGAAAAAAGGTGCTTTGTATGCCGCTACCTTGGAATTAAGGCAGAAGACTCCCGCTTTATTATGGAAAAGAAAAAGTACTAGTCTTCCTCTTTCTTTTTGCGCCTGTGGCTTTTGTTTGTTCCTATGATTACCGCAAAGGGCTGCAGAAGTTCTATGTTTTCGCAGACTATTTTGATTATTACCATGAGCGGTACTGCAAGAATCATGCCCAAGAATCCCCACATCCATCCCCAGAAAGAAAGGCTTACCAATATGATGAAGGGGGAAATGCCTAGGTCTGAGCCTTCCCAGCGCGGTTCAATTATGTTGCCCAAAATCATGTTGATGCTGACTGTTGCAATTCCTATGAAGAGGACTAAGCCCCATTCCGGGTAGAATTGCAGCAGGGCAAAGATCGTTGTAAGTGCGCAGGAAATTATTGAGCCAAAGCTTGGTATAAAATTTAGCACGAATGAAAGGAAGCCCCAGAGCACGGGGAAGTCCATCTTTGCAAAGAAGGTTAGGGCAAAGACAAGGATTCCTGTAAGAAGCGATATTATGAACTTGATTGAAATGTAGTGGGTTACGTCGCTTATTGTGTTTTCCGCAATGTTAAGAATCTTTTTGCCAAATTCCCTGATGGGAAAAGCCTTTGTTATTTTGTCCTTCATTGAATTTATTTCGAGCAGCAGGAAAATGGTAAGCAGGCCCACGACAAGGAACTTTTTTGTAAAGTCAACTATTGAGCCGCTAAGCGTAAAGGCCATGTTCTGCAGGGTGGAGCGCACCTTGATTGAATTCCAGAGGTTTACGAAAAGGGATGAGTCTTCCTCATAATGAATTTTGAAGGTTCTGCAGAAGGTCTGGTAAATGGATGTAAAGCGCTCTTCGTATTTTGGATAGGTGTGGACTATTGTGCTAAGGCTGTTTGCAAGCAGGTTGCCAATAAAATAAAGGGCAAAGAGGGCTACAACGATTACTATTGTTACGCAAAGTGCCCAGGGAATGCGCAGCTTGTGCAGTTTTTTGCAGAAGGGGTAGAAGACAAAGGAAAGCAGTATGCTTACCGTAAGCGGAATAAAAAAAGCGTTTAAAATTTTTAGTATGGCCACCAGGGTGATGAGGGCAAAGAAGAGCAGTATAAGAAAAATTGATTTTGCATAGTTTTGTGTCTTCATTTGCCTCTTCTCCCTGTGCTGGTGAATGCTAGCTGTTCTGCTTTGGGCTTATCTTGTCAAAGCCGCAGAAGGGAACGAGTGCCGGCGGAATTGTAACTGAACCGTCTGCATTCTGGTAGTTTTCCAGTATTGCAAGCATTGCCCTTCCTACGGCGATTGCAGTTCCGTTGAGCATGTGCACGTACTTGTTCTTTCCGTCGTCGTCGCGGTACTTTACGTTAAGGCGGCGTGCCTGGTAGTCCGTGCAGTTTGAAGTTGATGTTACTTCTCCCCAGTCGCCTTCGGGGTGTTCTTCGTCTGCGCGTCCCGGCATCCATGCTTCAAGGTCCCACTTGCGGTAGGCTGGTGCGCCAAGGTCTCCTGTGCATGTGTCCACTACGCGGAATGGAATGCCAAGGCCTGTAAAGATTTCTTCTTCGATTAAGCGCAACTGCTCGTGGATTTTGTCGCTTTCTTCCGGAAGGCTGTAGACGAACATTTCCACCTTGTCAAACTGGTGTACGCGGTAAAGTCCCTTTGAAAAGTGGCCTGCTGCTCCAGCTTCGCGGCGGAAGCAGTGGCTTAGACCGCAGTAGAAAAGAGGAAGCTTTGACTTTTCAAGAATCTCGCCTGAGTGGTAGCCGCCCAGGGTGATTTCTGCGGTTGCAACAAGGCATGTGCCCTCGTCTTCTATGCAGTAGACGTTGCTTTCGTTTCCGCGCGGATTAAAGCCGATTCCCTGGAGGATTTCCTGCTTTGCAACGTCCGGAGTGATGAATGTTGTAAAGTTGTGCTTGCGGAGGATGTTGAGTGCGTACATGATAAGGGCCTGTTCAAGGAAGACTGCCTCGTTTTTGAGGTAGTAGAACTTGGGGCCAGAAACCTTTGTTCCGCGGTCAAAGTCTATGAGTCCGAGTGCCTCTCCAAGCTGAACGTGATCCTTTGGCTTAAAGTCGAACTTGCGGGGAGTTCCAACCTTCTTTACTTCAAGGTTTTCTGTGTCCACTTTTCCGATTGGAACTTCCGGGTTTGCCATGTTTGGAATCTTGCGGGCGGCTTCGTCCAAAAGCTGTTCTTTTTCTTCAAGTTCCTTCTGGGCCTGGGCAATTTCGTCCTTGAGGGCTTTTCCTTCTTCTATATACTTCTGCCTTGTTTCTGCGTCCAGCTTCTGCTTCATTGATGCTGCGTTTGCGTTGCGCTTCTGCTGGAGGTTCTGCAATTTTGTGGTTAGGGCTGTGCGCTCGTCGTAGAGTTTTACGACAAGGTCTGCGTCTGCCGTCATGTTGCGGTTTTTGATGTTTTCCTTAACGGCTTGGAGGTTTTCCTTTATGAATCTGTAGTCTAACATATTTTCCTCTGGAAATGTGATGATTGATGCAAATACTATACAGTAAAAATGATTTTACTTCAAGTTAGGCTTTTCAAAAAGAGCTTTGCAAAAAAAAATGCGGCGCTTACAGATGCAAGTGCCGCATAAAAATTTATGAATCAATCTTTATTGGAGCTATCTTATGTCTATGTACATGCGCTGGATGTAGGTTATCCTGTTGTTGGCGGCTTCCCAAAGTGAGCTCTGAGGATAGCGGTTTACCAGAGTTTGGTAGGTGTGGAGGGCAGACTTGATGTTCCTTGATGGGGAAGGGGCTTCGAGAGCGCGTGCTTCAAGGTAGAGGGCCTGGTCCATCTTTGATTCGTCTGCATTCCTGTAGAATTCCTGTATTGTCTCAAGGCACTGGGCATACTGCTTTGCATCGTATTCAGACTGGGCTTTCTTTAGGAGATCTCCTGATGCTACGTTTGCCGCCTGGTTTTGGCTTGCCGGGCGCTGTTCCTGGATTTGTGAGGCTGAGCCTGAGCTTCTTTCTATTGAAGTGCCTGTGGAAGAAGATGCCACAATCTTTGGGCTTGATTTGCTTTCTGCCTGTGCGGGTCTTTCCGTTACGGCTTCCGTGGCTTTTGGTGCGGCTTCTTCTGCTGCCGGGAGGTTTTTGCCCCTCTGTCCCTTTGGCACGTAGTCTGCGTAGTTTGGTGCGCTTACGTGGGTGTCACGCTCTGTTTCCGTAGAAACTGAAACTGCAAGGTAGTCTTCTATGAACTTTCCTGCAAGTGCGTCGTTCTTGTAGAAATGCAGGACTGTGCTTCCGCTTTTTGTTGCCTTTAGAGTGAATTTTGTCTCTTCACCGTCGGGGGAAACTTTGCGGCCGTAGTAGCGCATAAGGTCGTTTGCGTCTTTTTCGCCAAGATAAATCCATCCTGAGCCTGGGTAGATTACGTCCAAATACTGGCTGTTCTTTACGGTAACGGAGCGGCTGGGCTTTTCGTCTTCTGCAGGAACTAGTGTTTTGGCCTTCTGTTCGCTCTGGCTTGCCTTTGGTGCAGGGCTTGCTTCTTTTTCTGTAGGTACAGGTGCTGGCTTTGCTACCGGGGCACTGCTTGCAGAATTGCCTGTTGCGGGTGAAGTAGAGGCTGGGCGGGCTGTATTGCCGCTGCCAGAGTTCTGCTTTTGTGCAGGGCTTTGAGTCTGGGCTTTTGCAGGCTGCTTTGCCGGCTCTTTTGCTGCTGGCTTTGTGTTCTGGGCAGGCTGTTTTGGAGCGGCTGGCTTTGCTTCTGTTTTTGCGGGCTGCTTTGCAGGAACTTTTGCAGGCTCTTTTGCCGTTGATGGCTTTTTCTTTGGTTCAGTTTCCTTTATCTTGAGGTTTGCTTCCGGCTCCTGCTTCTTTTCGCTGTTTTTCTTTTCCTGGGCATTGGCTTTTGGGGAAGCAGGTGGGGTTTTTGTTGAAGGTGTGTCCCATGAGTGCTTTTCCTGAACAGGTGCGAGTGGGCCATCAATCCTTTCTTCTGCGGGTAAGCCTGGGCCAGATGTTATGGAAGATTCCGTTGTGCGGGTTTCCGTAGTTACGGTTTTTGTGGTTACTGTTTCTGTAGTGACCTTTGTGGTGGTGTAGGGCGGTTCCACGATTGTGGTTGTCTGTGCAGAAGATGCTCCTGTCTGGGCTGGGGCTGCCTGTGTCTGGCTGCTTTCTGCCGGGACAGTGCCTGTGGTGGCAGCGTTCTGTGCCTTTGTCTGCGCCGGAGTTGCGGCTTCAAAGTCTGTTGCCTCTTTGCCTGTGTTTTCGTAGACGTTCTTTTTTTCTGCCGGCTCTTTGTCTGCCGCATGGAATTCAACAGGCTCTTTTGTTCCTGCTGCCTGAGGCGGAAGAACTATTGTTTCGCTTTCTTTTAGGTCAGCCACAACGTCTTTTACTTCCGTGCCGCTTGTTACGGTGGAACTTTGGGCTGCTCCGTTAATCATAGAAAACGGAATTAGCGCACAGGCAAGGATAAAACCTGCTTTATTTGCGGATAAAGAAAATCTCTCTCTTGTTTTTTTCATGGAGCTGCTCCTATTATTTCATCAACAAGCACATCGTTGGCCTGCTTTAGTTCGTTCATATTGACGGTGTTCGGGTTGGAAAACCATTTTTCAATTTCTTCCTGGCTCCAGCTTTCTTTGGGCTCCCTGGAAAAATAATAGTCTTCCGTAAGCTTTATGTTGCTGGGCGGGATAAATTCATCTTCTGTTTTGAAGTCTTCGCGCTTTACCTCGCCAATTTTCTTCTGGTTGCATGAATGCACACCCAGGGCAATAAGGGCACATACAAAAAGAAGGAGTATGATGCCCAGTATTGTTACTGCAAGGCGGCTTGTCTTTGCGGCAAGATTGTCGTAAGCGTCTTTTATGTTGTCTAAAAAATCCATAGGTTTAAGAATCTACCTCTTCTCTTTAAGTTTCGGCATTTTCACACCAAGAATTTTATGTATTTTGGTCAGTATTTTGCTCAATTTTGCCTAATTTTGCACTTCCTCTGGATTTTCCTGCTTTTGGGATGAATTTTCGCCTTCTTCTGCGGAAATTTCTTCCTTGCTGGCAGGGGTATCCTCTGTAGCAGGGGCATTTTCTGTAGCAAGGGCATTTTCTGCTTCGGCAGGTGACTCCTCTTCGGCAGGTGTTTCTCCTTCTGCAGGGGCATTTTCTGCTTCGGCAGAAGCGTTTCCAGTGGCAGGAGCTTCATCTTCCGGCTTGGTCTCTTCCTTTAAGGTTCCGTCCGGATTGTGCTCGCGGCGGGGCGGGCGCGGTGGAATTACGATTCCCTCTTCTGCCGGCACGTCCTCTTCCACAAAGCCATCATCGTCGTCAAAGGTAAGCTCACCGTTGCTTGTCTTTTCATCAAGGCGGATTGCAATAACCTTAGAAATACCACTTTCTTCCATAGTAACACCGATTGCAGAACTTGCACCCACGGCAGTCTTTCTGTTGTGGGTAATAACGATGTACTGGCTAACGTTTGCAAATGCCCTAAGAGCCGTAACAAAAGAAGCTACGTTCTTGTCGTCAAGGGCGGCATCAATCTCGTCCAAAAGACAGAAGGGGCTGGGGCGAACCTGATATGTTGCAAAGAGAAGGGCAAGGGCTGTCATTGTCTTTTCTCCACCGGAAAGCAGGGAAATGTTCTCCAGCTTTTTTCCTGGCGGCTGTGCGTAAATTTCTATACCTGTTGTAAGCACGTTGGCAGGATCCACAAGGCGTAGCTCTGCGCGTCCTCCGGTAAAGAGGCGGCGGAACATGTTGTGGAAATTCTTCCTGATTTTGGTGTAGGTGTCAAGGAACATCTCTGAAGACTTTGTGCGGATTTCTTCACTTACGCGGACAAGCTTTTCCAAGGTCTGCTTTGTGTCGTTGTAGCTTGCCTGCTGCCTTTCGTAGCGGTCCTTTTCCTCTGCAAACTGTTCAACGGCCATAAGGTTAACCTGTCCAAGATCGGTAATTTTCTGCTTAGTCTGGCTAAGCTTTTCGCGGAGGCTTGAAGTGTTTTCCGTAATGGTGTACATGCGCTCTTCGTATTCCATAAGGTCGCGAGAGTAGTTGTCCTGGAAGTTCTGCTTGATGTTGCGGATTTCTGTTTCGTTTTGGGCTATTGAGATGGAGAACCTTTCAAGCTGGGCCTGGTACTTGTTGCGCTCTTCCTGCTTTTTCTGAAGAGCGTTCTTCTTTCCGCTTACACGGCTGTTGCATTCCAGAATCTGGCTGTCAAGATCCTTAAGCTCCCTTGCCGTTGCCTCGCCCCTCTGCTGGAGTTCCGCAATCTCTTCGTCTATGGTCTCAATCTGGCCTTCCATGTCGTCCTTGTGGCGGTTTTCCTCAAATAGTTCTTCCTGCTGCTCCTGAAGGGCTGTCTGCTGTGAGGCCAGTGTTTTCTTTAGGGTTGAAATCTGCTGCTGGCAGGAATGAATCTGCTGAACCATTTCCGCATGGTTTATGCGCAGTTTGCCAAGGGTTTCCTTGTATTCCTCTATCTTCTTGTTCAGCTCTGCATTGCGCTCGCTAAGGCTTGCGTTTTCTTCGCGGATGGAATTAATCTTGGAAATATTGTCCTGTATGGAAGTGTCAATCCCGCGCTTTTTGGTGATGATACCTTCCGGCGAAAGGAATTCATCTATAAACTGGGGCGTTGTCTTTGTGTAGCTTTCTATGTTTGAGCTAAGTTCCTGAAGCATTTTTCCCAGGTCTTCAAAAGCCTGAACTGCATCTGCGCTGAATTTTGCGCTGTCTTTTTCAGAATGGTTGGGAAGGGATGCAAAGTCCTTAAAGATATTGGTTCTTCCTGTTGCAAAGATTTTAATTTTTTCAAGGGTAGTGGAAAGTTCTTCCTTTGCAGCTTTGTTTGCCTGTGAAGAGTAACCAGCGTCCTTTAGCTTTGCGTCAAGTTCTTTTACAATGTCTTCCGTGATAGCCGCAAGTTCCTTCTGAAGCTGGTCGCGTTCTGCGTCAAGGTTGTGAATCTTTCCGTTGTTGGTGCCAATAATCTTCTGGTTTTCGTCAATCTGCCCGGATGACTGTGTTATGTTTTCGGTAAAGCTTTCTATGTTCTTGTTTATGTCGTCAAGGTTCTTGTTCTTTTCGTAAAGTTCCGCATTCTGGCTGTCTATGTCCTCGTTGTATTCGTCTATGCGTTCCTGAATGTTCTTGATGCGGTTTTCTATCTGGCCGATTTTTTCCTTGATTGTGCTGAACTGGTCACGGAGCTGCTTTGCCATGTTCTTTTTGCCGTTCTGCTCGGTAAAAATCTTTATGCTTTCCTGCTCCTTGCTGCCTCTCTGTTCCTCAAGGGCCTTGATTTTGTCGGTGTTCTCGTTGAGCGTTGCGTATATTTCTTCTATTTCCGCAGCAACAGCGTCGCGTTTTTCCTCCGCCTCTTTTTTCTCTGACTCGTGGCGGCTCTTGTTCTGCGTAAAATCCTTAAGCTTAAGGAGCTGAATGTCCAGCTCAAAGTTGAATTTGTCTTCGTTTAGCTTGCGGAATTTTGCGGTTTTGTCTGACTGAACCTTCAGCGTTTCGTAGGTGCGCTTTGTTTCGGCAAGACCAACGTCTATTTGGGCAAGGTTTGCCCTTGTGCGCTCAAGTTCGCGCTCTGCCTCAAGAACCTGGGCCTTGCTGCGGCTAATACCTGCGGCTTCCTCAAAAAGGTAGCGGCGGTCTTCCGGTTTGGAAGAAAGAATCTGGTCAATCTTACCCTGTTCCATGACCGAATATGCTGCCTTACCAACACCTGTGTCCATAAAGAGGCGGCGTACTTCCGTAGCGGTGCACTGCCTGTTGTTGATAAAGTATTCGTTTTCGCCTGAGCGGTAAAGCCTTCTCTTGAGTGCAATTTCTGAATCAGCAATGTCCAGAATACCCTTCTCGTTGGCAATTGTAAGCGTAACTTCTGCCACGGAAAGGGCTGGGCGGGCTTCCGTACCGTTAAAGATAACGTCTTCCATGGAAGCTGCGCGGAGGTTCTTTGACTTGTTTTCTGCCAGAACCCACTTTATGGCATCAACAACATTACTCTTTCCGCATCCGTTTGGACCCAAAAGCGCCGTAATTCCGTCAGAAAAATTTATGTGAGTACGGTCTGCAAAAGATTTAAAACCGTAAATTTCAAGACTCTTTAAAAACACAAACGATTCCCCTAAAAAATAGTTCCACGATTATAGCAAAAAACATGCTTTTTAACAAGAGTAGTGTCAAGTTGAAAACTTGCGGGTCTGTAAATGTTGCCGAATTTTTATGATTGTAGACCTTTGGACGGTACTTTTTTTAGTTCTACCATCTGCTTTTTGGCTAATCCGACCGTCTATGCCTCTGCGCCACCGCCGTTCCGCCCTTCGCTTACGCTCATAGCCTTCGGCTACTAAAGGGGCTCCATGGCGGCGTAGGTTGCTTGTTTTTTTATGCCATGTTGGTATTTGTACTTTCGGTGTATGCTAATCCAAGCCTTTCCATTACTTTTTCGAGAGGTGCATTCATCTTTTCAGCGGCAAGCCGGGGATCTATGTTAAACTCTTTTACGGCAATTACGGCATCCTCTACTGCTCTTTCTTCTGCTCCCTGTGTCCGCCCAATTTCCATACCTTCTGCCAAGGCTACCTTCCGTTCTTCACGGCGTATATCCATTTCCCATATACCCATTGTAGCGTATGCCTCCTTGAACCGTTCACTTTGCTTAAGATTTTCCACCCGCTTTTTAAGGCGGCCAGAAAAATCATCTTCGCTTGGGTCGTTTGTGTAGACAAAGCGTAGAAAATCCCTTATCTTTGCGTCCGTCTCTTTTTCGTACCCGCTTGCATTATATATCACTTTTTTGATTTTGTCATTGAAATGTTCCAAGGGGACCCCTTGAACCCCAGAACTTGGAGGGGAGAAACCCGCTCAAAGTCCGAAGCCCGCTGGTTTCTCCCCTCCAAACCTCCTTCGACGGTACGCACTTGCTACCGTCTCATCCTCGGGCACGGCTTAGGGGCTAGCCCCTAAGAACCCCAAATTTTCATAGAAGAATATTTATTGCTATCTTTCTTGGCATCTTAATAAGGTAAATTTTTCTTAAAAAACGCGAAAAATTTTTACCTCTACTATAGTAGAGGTAAGGGGCTTGACGTAGCCCCTTAAAGGCCAAAAACTCGCTACGCTCGTTTTTGGCCTTTAACATAGTAACGGAGGTGGCTATATGACTGCTGGAAAAGATTGGAGCAATGACGAACTTAGAGAATTGTATGAGCATAGACATGGGGCTGTATTTTCTATTATTTATGCCAATTTGAGTCAAGCTGATAAAGAAAGATATAAGTCAATTATCGCAGAAGAAAAAGTAAAAAAATGGAGAGGTGATGGAAGCCTGGTAGGTAGAATAAGCAATTTCTCTAAAAAGGAAAATGAAAAATATTCCTCATTCATTGAATTGGAGGAAAAACTGCAATCCGCTTTGCAGGTGTGTATTATCAAAAGCATTGTAGATTTGAAGTATAACAGAAAAGATGTCTCTGCCGTACAAAGTGAACTTTCCCGAATGACTGAGGATCAAAGAGAGAAGGCTAAAGACTTCTTGAAAAATGAATTGCAAAAGAGTGTTTCAAAGAATTATGTAAGTGAAATAAAAAAGATTATCTCTTGGTTGTAAGTTGCAAGGAGTATGAAATGGAAGACTTGAAATTAGGCGGAACATATTATAGGGAAGTTACGGTAAACGGTGAGCGTGTCAACAAATGGGTTGTCTTAGTTCAAATGGCAAGATTTGATTCCAATTATCATCCAATCTGGGAGGTCAGACGAAATGGTTATGAAGTGTGGTATGAAAATGATTCGCATGGCAATAGAATTTCTGAAAAAAGAAACAATGGGCAGGAATTTACATGGAAAAGAAAGTACGATACTAACGGAAATTGTATTTGGTTTAAAAAATCTGGTGACGAAGAAAAAGAAGCATGGACGGAATACGATTCCAACGGAAATTGTATTCACCAAAAGATTTCTTCCGAAGAAGGTCTTGAAGAAATATGGAGGGAATACGATTCCAACGGAAAGTGTATTCACCGAAAGCGTTCTTCCGAAGAAGGTCTTGAAGAAATATGGAGGGAATACGACTCCAATGGAAATTGTATTCACAAAAAGGTTTCTTCCGAAGAAGGTCTTGAAGAAGTATGGTATGAATACGATGCCAGCGGGAAATGTATTCATGCTAAGAAATCAGATGGCTATGAAGAATGGATTGAATATCCGTCAGATAAAATTTGTAAAAAAAAGAATTCGAAAGGTGAAGAACGCGTAGAAGAGACAGATAGAGCCTGGGAAAAGGATACTAAATATATCTATGTTGTTCATAGGCATAACTATAATGGCACTGACGAGTGGTGTGAATATGAATACCACGAAAACGGAAAGGCAAAAACAGCTTATGCTTTTATTCCTAAATGATTGTTTAGCTTTTCCCGCAATCGGTAAAAGGCCTTTTGCAGACAAAGGCGCGGCAGGCCGTGGAGGGGTTGCCGTAGGCAAGACCGCGCTTGCGCGGGCCGAGCGTTAGCGGGCCCCGGAAGGGCCACACACAAGGAATGGATGTTCTTTGAGGAAATTTAACGGACAACAGAAAAAAGTGCCGCAAAAAAAATTATAAATACATTTCTTGACATACATATATAATATATGTATACTTTAGTTATGACGACTGCGCTAAAAAAGAAGCCTGTTACGGTTTATTTGCATGAATTGAATTATCTCATGTTCCAGAAAATGGCGGAGGAGCAAAACCGCAAGGCGGCGGAGTTGGTTCGCGATGCCATGGACGAATACATTCAGAATCATGCCCAGGCAAAAAAAACGCTTGATGAATGGAAGCCTCTTTCTCTTGGCGGGTTAAGGCCGGATGCAAAAGATTGGCTTTCCAAAGACTTTCAGGAGGAATTGCTTGGGGGTGGATTTTGATAGGAATCGATACAACTTTTTTGGTTGACCTTGAAATAAGTGATTCACCCCGGCATAACGGAGCTGTAGCTTTATTTGAAAAGTGGCGCAGGGAAAAACATTCGGAACTTGCCATTTACAATCAGACTTTTCTTGAATTTCAGCATGTTATAACTGATTCTCGCCGCTTTCTTTCCCCTCTGTCCATGCAAAATGCAGTGGAAAGAACTTGGTTCTGGGTTGACCAGGAAAGGGTAAGGATTATTTATCCTACGGAAACTTCCCTTAAGCGGGCGCTTTTGTGGACAAATATGTTCAAGTTTGGCAGGAAGCGCATTCAGGACACTCACATGGCCTCTTCTTTTGCAGAAGCTGGGGTTACGGAACTGTGGACCGCTAATCCTTCTGACTTTGAAATTTTTGAGACCTTTGATTTGATTGGGTATAAGTAATTTCTGTAGCTTTTACGGTATTATACAAAGGAACTTGCCCTGGCTGCTGTACACACCGCAAGTATTCCGGCTGCCATGAAGGGGGCGAAGGGGATTTTTGCCTTGCGTCCGTTTTTTTTGTCTGTTTTTTTATCTAGGAGGTATTTGCTTGCAAAGTAGAGGGCGCAAATAAGGCTTGCTGCTGCGTAGGAGAGGAATGCGAGGTTTGCACCGGCGCAGAGTCCGCAGAGGATGCTGTACTTAACGTCTCCAAGCCCCATGCCAAAGTTTGTGATTCGCCTTACTGCGTAAAAGAGCAGGGGAGAAAGTGCTGCTCCCAAAAGGCCCTGCACAATGAGGCCGCGCGCAAAAAGGGCCTGGTAGGCAAGAAGGGCGGCGCTTCCCGCTATGATTGTCCAGTCTGGAATCATAAGTTCCCTTATGTCTTTTACGACCGCCGCTATGGAAAAGAGGGCAAAAATGAGCAGGCAGATCCAGTTCACTGTTTGCCTTTGCCCTTGTCTTCTTTGCCGTCATTTTCTTCTGTATCAGGCCTTGGAGACGTAAGCTTTCCCTTGTAGAGTATCTTTGGGTAGACCTTGAGCCCCAGCTTTTTTTCAAGCTTGGCAAAGTCCTGCATTTCGTAGGCATCGCCAATTACGCAGTTCATGCCGGTTTTTCCAGCCCTTGCCGTTCGTCCTGCCCGGTGGATAAAGAAGTCTGCTGTCTGGGGCAGGTCAAGCTGCACTACGTGGGTAACGTCTGGGATGTCAAGTCCGCGGGATGCAAGGTCTGTGGTAACAAGGATTGTAACCTTTCCGCTTCTAAAACGGTCGATTGCAGATTTTCTTTCCTGCTTTCCGATTTTTGCGCTAAGGGCTTCACATTCAAGTTTTCTGTAGCGGAGTTTTGACGCTATGTTTTCTATTTGGTCGCTTTTTGACGTAAAGACGAGCAGTTTTTTTGGCTTTACCGCGTTGATGAAGCTTCTTAAAGTGTCTATCTTATCCCTGCGTTCTGCAAAGATTGCCACGTGGGTGATTTTTTTCCTTAATACATCTTCCGTTGGCAGTGTTACAAATTCTATTGCGCTGGCTGCCTGTTTTCGGTCTGCCTGTTTTCGGTCTGCCGGATTTTGGTCTGCCGGATTTTGGTCTGCTGGGGTGTTTCCAGAATCTTTTGCTCCTGCATCTTTGTTGCCGTTTGCTGCCATGTCTGTAGAAATTTTGCCAGCAGAATCTTTGCTGCCGGAAGCCTTACCGCTTTCTGCCGGGGCTTTTTCTTCAGAGGCCCTGTCAATTGCATCGCGGGCATTCTGCAGGACTTTCCGCGTATAGTCGCTAACCGTTGCGGAATTTCCTATAAGCTGAACCCGCCTTGGAAGCCTTTCCAAAAGCCCTTCCGTGTCGTTCCTAAGTTCCGGGCTTAAAAGTCTGTCCGCTTCGTCAAGAACAAGGGTTTCCACCGCATCTGCCTTAAGCTTTTTAAGATGAATAAGTTCAAGAAGCCTTGCTGGCCCTCCAATAACAATCTGGGGTTTTTCCTTAAGAAGCTCCACCTGGCGCGAAATTGGTGCCCCGCCTATGCAAAGGGCACACTTTACGTCGCTAACAAGCCTTACCTGGGCCTTAATCTGGGAAGCAAGCTCGTAGGTGGGGGATGCAACAAGCACCCTGACCGGATTTGAGCTTTTCGGATTGTCGCAAAGCCTCTGCAATATTGGAAGCAGATAGGCAAAAGTCTTTCCAGTTCCTGTTTCGCTCTGGAACATAAGGTTTTTGCCCTCTGCAACAAGGGGCATTATTTTTTGCTGAACCGCAGTCGGGGAAGTTATTCCCGCCGCGCTAAGCCTTTGAATTATTTCTTCGCCAATACCAAAATCAGAAAATTGCTTGTCCATAAAAAGACTATAGCATATTATAGATTTTTTTGATATACTCTATGCATGAAATTTGGAATCGATACATTCGGCTTGGATCACGGCCGCTCAGGTTTGGGATCCTATCTCTTTTCCCTAATGCCCTTTCTTCCTGACGGTGATGGCCTTGAATATGAGCTTTTCGGGGCGGAAATAGACCGCTATACCTATACGGACAAAAAATCCTGCCCCTTTTTTAGCGCAAATGTTCCCGACAGCCTTGCCGCAGAACGCTTCTGGCATTCATTCAGGGCAAATTCATTCGCAAGGAAAAGAGGCTATTCTGCCGTATTGTATACAGCAGGTTCCCGCATGATTCCGTCATCTTTTAAAGTTCCGGGCGTTGCAGTCGTAAACGACATAATGAGCAGCCTCTTTGAGCGCAAGGGTGACCGCTGGTATTCAAGCAAGGTCCGCAAGGGGCTTTCCCGCGCAAACTGCATAATAGCGGCCAGCAAATTCATAAAAAAAGATTTGGAAAAAGCTGGCGTAAAGGCAAACAGAATAGAGATAATCCATAACGGCATAGACCACAGCCTTTTCTTTCCAAAAGCGGCGGTTGAAGGTGATTCGGAAATAATAGACATAAAACCCTTTGCAATAAAAAAGCCCTACATAATCTATGCAAGCAGAATGCAGAATGATGAAAAAAAGCATGTTGAACTTATAAAGGCCTTTTCTGTCTACAAGGAAAAGTCTAAGTCTCCAATCAGACTTGTTATTGCAGGAAGCGAAGAGTCTGAATACGGGGAAAAGGTTCACCGTTCAGCCCTGGAGTCAGGCTTTGCAAGCGACATATTCATAACAGGCTATTTTCCCCACGAAAATTTCCCGGAGCTTTACCGCAATGCAGAGGCATGTGTCTTCCCGTCCGTGAACGAAGGGGTGGGGCTTTCCGTAATGGAGGCTATGGCTACAGGTTTGCCGGTGGCTTGCGCAAACTACGGTGCACTTCCGGAAGTTACCGGTGGCAATGCCCTTTACTTTGACAGCAATAATATAGAAGAAATGTCTTGTGCCATAGAGCGGATTCTTTCGGATGCCGAGCTAAGAAAGAAGCTTGTTGCAGACGGAATTGAATGGACCCGCCGCGTCTCTTGGGAGCGTACTGCGCAGGAAACCGTTAATGTTCTAAAAAGCCTCTGCTAGTATATCGAATGACAATTGACTGTCACCCTGAACTTGATTCAGGGTCTGTGCTGGTTGAATTTTTTAGGACGGTAGTCTTGTTTGCTCTACCATAAAATTTTTACTCTAATCCGACCGAACAGGCCTTTGCGTCACCGCCGTTTCGGGGTTCCGGCTTTCGCCTCCATTGCCGGCGGGAGACTTGCTTCCCAAAACATTGTTCATAGGCTCAAAAAGAGGCTGGGCTTTGCTTACCGGCGGGTTCTCCAAAAAGCTATGGAGCAAGTCTCCCGCCGGCAACGCTGCCGCGTCCCTCCATGGCGGCGTAGTAGGCCATACGGCTTTGCAAAGCTAGGCGGTCTTCTGGTCTATAAGAAGTGTCTGTGCTTCGGGAATGTATTTCTGGTTTACAATGTCCGGCGTAATCTCAAGCTTCTTTTTGCCCTTAACGCTTGGAACTTCAAACATTATGTCAAGCAGAACCTTTTCAACGATTGCCCTAAGTCCGCGTGCACCAGTCTTGCTCTTTATTGCTATGCTTGCAATTTCGTCTATGGCTTCCTCGCTAAAGGTAAGGTCCACGTCGTCTATTGCAAAGCTTGCCTGGAACTGCTTTGTAATTGCGTTCTTTGGCTCCGTGAGTATGCGCTTAAGGTCGTCGCGGTTAAGCTCCTTGAGTGCGCAGGTCATTGGCAGGCGGCCAATAAGTTCCGGTATGATGCCGAATTTTACAAGGTCGTCGCTTGTTACCTGGTTCAAAAGTTCCATGCGCTCTTCTTCCGTGCGGTGTGTTCCTTCTGCACCAAATCCAATGGAAGAAGAAGCCATACGCTCTTCAATTATCTTGTCAAGGCCTACGAATGCACCTCCACATATAAAGAGGATATTCGTGGTGTCTATGTCTATCATCTCCTGGTTGGGGTGCTTTCTTCCGCCCTGAGGTGGAACAGAGGCATGGGTTCCTTCAAGAATCTTAAGGAGCGCCTGCTGTACGCCTTCACCGGAAACGTCGCGCGTAATGGAAGTGTTTTCGCTCTTGCGGCTAATCTTGTCAATTTCATCTATAAAGATAATGCCCCTTTCTGCTGCGCTTACGTCACCGTCAGCTGCGTTAATCAGCTTGAGCAGTACATTCTCTACGTCTTCGCCTACGTAACCGGCTTCTGTAAGGGTTGTGGCGTCCGCAATTGCAAAAGGAACCTTAAGTTTCTGTGCCAAAGTCTTTGCAAGAAGGGTTTTTCCGCTTCCGGTCGGACCAAGAAGCAGGATGTTGGACTTTTCAATTTTTACGTCCGTTTCCAGCTGCTTTTCCTTTGGAATGGAAAGCTGCTTGTAGTGGTTATATACAGCAACGGAAAGAACCTTCTTTGCCATGTCCTGTCCAATAACGTACTGGTCCAGGTATTCCTTGAATTCCTTTGGAGACGGAACATCTTCCATGTCTATTGGGCGGATTGAATGGCGTTCGTCATTCAGCACCGTCTGGCATGCGGCCACACAGTTTTCGCAGATGTAAATGTCATCATTTGGTGCTTTTACAACGCGGCGGTTGGCGTCTGCCGGTCTTCCGCAAAAAGCACAGTATTGCTGGTCATTCTTTCCAAAACCGCGCATTATTTCTTTGCTCCTTTTTTGGCACTGTTCATTATATGGTCAACGATTCCGTATTCCTTGGCTTCTTCTGCAGACATGTAAAAGTCACGCTCCATGTCCTTTGCAACTTCTTCCTCGGATTTTCCCGTCTGCTCCGAGAGGTAACGGATGCTAAGCTTTTTAAGGCGGACGATTTCTTTTGCCTGGATTGCAATGTCGCTTTCCTGACCCTGGGCTCCACCCCATGGCTGGTGAATCATCACGCGGCTGGAGGGAAGGGCATAGCGCTTGCCCACAGTTCCGCCTGCAAGAAGCATTGCACCCATGCTGGCTGCCTGACCCATGCAGATTGTCTGCACATCGCACTTAACGTACTGCATTGTGTCGTAGATGGCAAGACCTGCTGTTACGCTTCCGCCCGGGCTGTTGATGTACATGTTTATGTCCTTTTCGGGGTTTTCGCTTTCCAGAAAGAGAATTTGCGCAACAATGCAATCTGCCGTTTCGTCGCATATTTCGCCGTCCACAAAAATGATGCGGTCCTTCAACAGCCTTGAATACAAATCGTAGAAGCGTTCACCGTTTCCGCTGCGCTCAAAAACGTGGGGGACAACATTGTTCATATATTCATTCATAAAAACTCCAAAAGGGCGCGGCATCAGTAGGCTGCGCAAATCTTTATTTACTTATACATATAATATAAATAAAAAAACGGAATGCGACAACTCAAAACGCCAATTATTTTTATAAAGTTAAACAATCGGCAATTTTAGCGGCATTCCGTTCTTTTGTGCTGTCAGGGAAGAAAATCTGCCCTTTCCGCATCAGCTTTATTTTTCTTCCTTAAATAAATCTGCAAAAGTTGTCTTGTCGCCTTTTGCTACCTTTACTTCTTTGTAAAGCTCTTCAAAAAGCTTGCTTTCCTTAACTTCGTCAACAAGGTATTCCTTAGCCTTAAGGTCCTTGTAGTGTTCCTTAACTTCGTCAAGGGTAATGCCGTTTTCTTCGGCAATCTTGGCATATTCAGCGTCAACTTCTTCCGGTGTAACGGAAATGTTCTTGTCGCGCATAAGAGCGTCAACGATGATGCGGCTCTTGAGCATTTTTTCTGTATTGCCAACCCACTGTTCAAGCATTGCTTCCTTTGACTGGCCGGATGAAAGAATCATCTTTTCAAGCTGCTCTGGGCTTGTCTTGAACTGCTGTGCAAGCATGTTCCATCTTGCTTCGTTTTCTGCAGCAATCATAGACTTTGGCAAGTCGAATGGGTTCTTTTCTACAAGCTGTGAAAGAAGGCTCTGTGTCTTGATTTCCCTAATCTTTCTGGTCTTTGCCAATTCCATCTTGCTGGCAATGTCCTTCTTAAGGTCGTCAAGAGTCTTGTATTTTTCGCTAACGTCCTGGGCAAGGTCATCGTCCAATGCTGGAAGGTTGCGTTCCTTGATTGCCTTTACGGTTACGCTAATTTTCTTTGTCTTTCCTGCAAGGTCTGCGTCAGGGTCCTTCTTGTCGTAGGTCTTTGTAATCTGCTTGGTCTCGTCTTTCTTCATTCCGATGATTTCGTCATCAATCTTGTAGATGTTTTCACCGGAACCTACGGTAAAGACAAATCCTTCGCGCTTGCTGCCGTCAATTACCTTACCTGCATCATCAAGCTCTGAATAGTCAATTGTTACGATGTTGTCCTTTGCAACAGGATCGCCGTCTTTCTTGTCTATAACAGAAGCGTTGCGTTCCTGAATAGCCTTAAGCTCGTCCTGGATTTCCTTGTCGCCAATTTCTACAACCGGTTCTTTTACGGTAATTCCGCTAAAGTTTGTTACCTTTACGTCCGGGAACACATCGTATGTTACTGTAAAAGTAAAGTCCTTTGATGTGTCAAACTCTGGCATCTTGTCGCCTTCGAGGCGGGGCTGTGCGTATGGAAGAGGGCGGAAGTCCTTGGCGTCGTCTCCCTGGAGAATGTCGTTGAGGGTCTTGTCAATAAGGTCACCAATAATTTCTGACTTCAAGGCTTCTCCGTATTTCTGTTCAAGTACGGAAACAGGAACGTGTCCCTTGCGGAAGCCAGGAATCTGGATGTTCTTTGCGTATTTCTCAATGCTTTTCTTGTATTCAGCCGCAACGTCATCTTTGCTGATTGTAGCGGTGAGCTTTACGCTTGAGTTTTCAATTTTCTTGATTTCTTTGGTTACGTTCAATTAGGGTTCCCCTTTTCTGATAGATGTAAAAAAAAAGGCGATTTTAGAACCAATCTAAATCGCCCGAAGCTTAGAGCGGAAAACGGGAATCGAACCCGCAACATCGACCTTGGCAAGGTCGCGCTCTACCATTGAGCCATTTCCGCAAAATGCGTATGTTCGCCAAAAGGCTAGAGCGGAAAACGGGAATCGAACCCGCAACATCGACCTTGGCAAGGTCGCGCTCTACCATTGAGCCATTTCCGCAAAACAAGGCACTCTAAGAATGTCTTGAAATGATATTACAGTATATAAAATAAAGTGTCAATATCCTTTTGCCAAAAATTATCGCTTTTGTTAAAAAAAAATTCTTCACTTTTCTTTCTATATTTATTAATAATTTATTATAATCTGGAGCCGCCTTTTTTCTTTTACTGTGCCCGGCACTCCGTGTCCGGTCAGCTCCACGGCATTAACCCGCTTTGCAGGGTTCCGCGGGTCCCTTCCCGCTCCATTGCTGGCGCAACGGCTGCGCCGCCCTTCCAATCGGGGCTAGGTTTTGTCTGCTTTACCCTGTAAAAGAGAAAAAAAATCCGCCATAGCTAAAAGCTATTTCAAACACACAAAATAATATATTTTACTATGCTAGTGTTTTTTTGGATAATTAAAAAAAAGCCTGGTTAAGCGCAATCTTATGGCTTTAACCGGCAATTTCTTCAACGGAGATTTTTATGACAATAAAGGAAATCCTGGCAAAGAAAAACCTTGTCCTTTCGTTTGAACTTTTCCCTCCAAAAAAGGAACAGAGCTTTGCCGGAGTTTTTGAGGCGGCGGAAAAACTTTCTTCACTTAAGCCGGATTTTATTTCGGTAACATGCGGGGCAGGGGGAACAACGGACGGAAACACAAGCGAAGTAGCTGCAAAGATAAATTCAATGGGAATACCATCTCTTGCCCACCTTACCTGTGCAGACAACACAAGGGAATCCCTTATGCAAAAGATTCAGCTTATGAAAGACCTTGGCATAAAAAACGTCCTTGCTCTTAGGGGAGACAAAAAAACAGCCCTGTCAGACTTTGAGCACGCAAGCGACATTGTTCCTTATTTAAAGCAGGCAGGATTTTGCACCGGTGGAGCATGCTACCCGGAAGGCCACCCGGAAAGCTCCAATTTGGATGCAGACATAGACAATCTTCACTATAAGGTGGATGCCGGACTAGAATTCCTTACCACCCAGATGTTCTTTGACAACAACATGCTTTATTCCTATCTTTACAGGCTCAACTCCCGTGGAATACACCTTCCTGTCCTTGCAGGAATAATGCCCGTAACAAACGCAAGCCAGGTTCAGAAGATGGTGCGCCTTTCCGGAGCCCATGTTCCGCCAAAGCTTATGATGCTCTGCGACAAATTCTCCGGCAACAGCGGGGCTATGTACCAGGCGGGAATCTCTTATGCGGTAGACCAGATTCTTGACCTCATCTCCAACGGAATACGCGGCATTCACATCTACACCATGAACAAGGCCAATGTTGCTTGCGACATAATAAAGAATCTTAGTTCAATTTTCGAGGCGGCGGCATAGAATTTTGCCTAAAAAAAATTGTGAAAAAAAATTAATTTTTTTTGCAATCATGCTTGACACAAATTATGCTTTCTGCTATTATTCATCATGTCGATTACATGGTGCCTGTAGTTCAGCGGTAGAATCCCAGATTGTGGATCTGGTTGTCGTGGGTTCGAAACCCACCAGGCACCCAAGCGCTGAACACAGAAGACTGCAATCTGAACGAAACGCGTTCGTAGCTCAACTGGATAGAGCAATGGACTTCGAATCCGGAGGTTGCACGTTCAAGTCGTGTCGGACGCATGATGTAATTAGTTCCGTTGTACGGAATCAAAACACGGGCGATTAGCTCAGCTGGTAGAGCAACAGACTCTTAATCTGTGGGTCGGGAGTTCGATCCTCCCATCGCTCAGCTTAAACTCCTTGCAATGCAGGGAGTTTTTTTTTATTTAAAGGAAAAAATTAAAGGAAAAAAAAAGCGCTGCAAGAATTAAAAAAGCACATTTACTTCTTGACGATTTTTTCTTTATATAATATATTAGCATTCTACATGCGAGGGTGGTGAAATTGGCAGACACGCCAGACTTAGGATCTGGTGCCCTAGGCGTGAGGGTTCAAGTCCCTTCCCTCGCATATTCCTTTCCAATAAAATCAAAATCCAGCAAAACACTTTTAGAAAACCACTCATTAATCCAAAACGATGTCATTGTTTTCATTATTGATATTTAAAGATTGTTCCCGTCTTTAGCAACGAATTTTCCAGCGGACCCGCAATGACGCGATGCTGTTAATCAGCATTCCTGCTCTTGATTATGCGGCATGATTTTGCTAACTTAAAAAAGAGGTCAGCTATGAAAAAAAATTTAGGAAAGACTGTATTTTTTCCCATGCCTGTCTTAATAATAGGCACTTATGATCAGAACGGAGTTGCAAACGCAATGAACGCTGCTTGGGGTGGCCGCTACGATGCGGACAAAGTTGTGATTGCTCTTTCCAAGCACAAGACCACGGAAAACCTGGAAAAGACCGGCGCTTTTACGGTTGCGTTTGCAACAAAGCAGACGCTCGTAGAATCCGACTACTTTGGAATTGCATCCGGCAGGGATGAAGATAAAATTGCAAAGGCTGGCTTTCATGCAGTAAAGTCCCAGTTTGTTAATGCCCCTGTCTTTGAAGAATACCCGCTTACACTGGAGTGCAAGGTTGTCTCTTGGAAAGACGAAGTTCTTGTGGGCGAAGTTGTGAACGTTAGCGTAGACGATGCCTACCTTGACGAAAACGGAAAGCTGGATGCCCAAAGATGCCAGTTCATTTCCTACGACGAGACAAACGGTTCTTACCGCGTGCTTGGGGATGTTGTTGGCAAAGCCTTTAAGGACGGAAACAAGCTAAAAGGGTAATTGCACTTTATCTTATAGGACGAAGTCTTAGGACGAAGTCCTGCTTGCTCTACCATAATAAATCTTGGCTTACTCGACCGTATGCGGGTTCGGTTTACGGGCTTTTCAGGGTTCCGCCTTTCGGCTCCATTGTTGCATTCGCAACAACCGCTTCGCGGCCCTTACAATCCCGCGTAGGTTTTGTCCTTGCCCTTTCAAAAAAAATTGCTTATGTCTCTAATGGGAACCTCTAAAACAGATGTCTTTGGAGGTTCCATCTTTATGTTTTTAGCTTTTACAAATTAAGCCTAGCCCCGACAGTAAGGGCGCGCGGAGCGCGTTCCGTAGGAATGGAGCGGGTAGGGCCCCGCGGAACCCTGGATGGCGGGATATGCAAAGTGGCTGACCGGTTCCGTAGGACCGGGCACAGTAACACCAGCAGGCGGCTCCAGAATAATAAAGAAGATAATTTTATGGTGGACAGATCCAGAATCGGGTTCAGGGTGACGGTATGAATGGCAGCCTGTCATCCCGAACTAGTTTCGGGATCTGTAAAAGATGACATTTTTACTTATACAGACCCTGAAACAAGTTCAGGGTGACGGAATGATGGCATTCTTACTTTTACGGATGCTGAAACAAGTTCAAGATGACAGGAGCAGGCGGTTCCAGAAGAGAAATTTTCCTAAAGTTTGACGGCAGATTTCCGATATTCAGAGATGAGAACCTTTATATAAGGAAGGGCACATGGCTAATAAAGACGAAAACAAGGCAAAAAAGACAAAAACGGCTGCTCCCGTAGAAAAAGACGTGGAACTGCTTCAGATTTTGAATGCTCAAAATGACATTTTGGACTGTATGCTTACCCAGCAGCGCAAGATTCACGATGACGTAAAGCAGCGCAAGTGGCTGGAGCTTGAGGAATGCATAAACAACATGCAGATTTTCAGCGACGCCTTTGTTAATCTTGACACATGCCGTGAAAACTGTGCCGGAGACGACAAGAACATCTATCTTTCTCCTAAGATTGAAAGCGTTTATGTTAGCGTGCGCACTAAGCTTTCCAAGAGCAAGATAGAGAACAAGGCCCTTGCCACTTATGTAGAGTCTACTAAGGATTTTATTAACGGAGTTTTGGATACCTGTGTTCCCCAGCAGAGGAACGTTAGGTACAACAAATACGGTAAGATTGTGCGTCCGGCCGCAGAGAGCGTTGTGCTGGACACTGTAATGTAATTTTGGATTGAAGTTTGGAGGACTAGAATGGCAGGTTCATTTGGCGGAATAGAAATTGGTAAAAGGTCTTTGATGGCCCATCAGGTGCAGATTAACACCGCTGGCCACAACATCTCTAACGCAGACACGGAAGGCTATTCAAGGCAGCGTGTCCACATAAAGGAATTTGATCCCCTTTACCGCCCGGATTTGGAGCGTGCAGAAGTTGCAGGCCAGATAGGGCAGGGTACAGACGTTCAGGCCATTAAGCGCGTTCGTGACGAGCTTTTGGACACCCGCATCGTTGCCCAGACCAACCAGGAGACTTACTGGGGAACCCGCGACAAGTACATTCAGATGCTTGAGCAGATTTACATGGAGCCCGATGAAATTTCCATCAGAAGCAACATGGACAAATACTGGGAAGGCTGGCAGGAACTTTCTCTTTACCCGGACACGGACGCTGCCCGTCAGGCTGTTGTTACCAGGGGAGAAAGCCTTACAAATTCAATCCAGCAGAGGAACAAGAGCCTTGTTGCCATTACAGACCAGGTGAACTCAGACATAATCGGCACCGTAAAGCAGGTTAACGATTATGCCCGCCAGATTGCAGCCCTTAGCGACGAGATTGTGCGCGTAAGGGGCATGGGCGACAATCCTAACGACCTTGAGGACCGCCGCGACCTTCTTGTTGAAAAGCTTGGCGGCTTGATTAACGTTACCATTGACCGCTCAGACCCGGACGAATATCTTGTCCACACAAACGGAGAAATCATTGTTCAGGGTAGCATTGCCCGCCAGGTGGAGACTGTTTCCAACCCCAACAACAACGGCTATGTTGACCTTCGCTGGCAGGATACCCAGCTTGAGGCTTACTTCCCGGGTGGATCCCTCGGAGCCCTCATGGACCTCCGTGACAAGGACTTGCGCTCAGAGATGCAGTCACTCAACACAATGGTAATCAACTTTGCAGACCTTGTTAACGACGTGCACCGCAACGCAATCGGCAAGAACAATGTTACCGGCCTTAACTTCTTTACGGAACACGCTTTTGTAGAGAACGTAAACGGCAACTTTGACCGCGACGGCGACGGCGTTCTTGACACATCCTATGTCTTCCGCATGACAGGTACAAACTCCCTTAAGCCGCAGGAACAGATTGGCCTTGAGGGAACACTTACCCTTGCAGGCCACGACGGAAACATTACGGTTGACTACCACGCTACGGACACTGTTGAAGAAATCATCAACCGCATAAATGATTCAGACGGAGAGGTTAAGGCTTACCTTGACCGCAACTCAAACCTTGTGCTCAAAGCTACGGCAAGTGCAAGCATAAACAACCCGGACTTTGTAATCCGCCACGTGGAAGATTCTGGCATGTTCCTTACAGGATATTCAGGAATCCTTGCTGCAAGCGGGGCAGAGGGCGCTTACGACTTTGCACAGGCAGATGCAGTCAACGCATTGAACGGTGCCCAGTTTGCGGTAACACCGGTTATGAATCCTTCTGCATGGATAGAGGTTAACCCCAACATCCGCTCAGACATCCAGAGTGTTGCAGCCGCAATCCCCAACCTTCAGGGCTTTGCAGACGCAGACGACGGACGTGCCGCAGTAGAGATTGCCGCAATCCGCAACACCCACGTTATGATTGGTTCCAACCGCACTCTGGACGACTACTTTGCAGACAGCGTCACAAACGTTGGCCTTAAGGGAGAGCAGGCACAGAACATGCTCGCAAGCCAGAACGCAATCATGCAGGACCTCCGCGACCTCCGCGACAGCATTAGCGGCGTTAACATTGACGAAGAGCTTGCAGACATCATGAAGTTCCAGCACGGCTACAATGCGGCTGCCCGTTTTGTAACAGTACAGGACCAGCTTTTGGACACCCTGATTAACCGCCTTGGCGTTTGATTAAAGGTTTAACTTAGTAAACAAAGATTGAGGAGCATATATTATGAACAGAATCAGTTCCCAGATGAATAATACTCAGACCCAGTACTACCTCCGCAAGCAGGAAGTCCGCCAGGCCCAGGCAAACCGCCAGATTGGCAGCCAGAGCAGGATTGGCGAGCTGCGTGACGACCCATTGGCTGCTGGCCACTTGGTTCGCTACCAGTCATATCTTTCCCGCGTAAACCAGTTTGGCAAGAACGCACAGATTCTTTCCGACGAATTCCAGGTTCGCGAAGGCTACATGAACCAGAACCTCCAGATTCTTCAGAGGGTACGTGAGCTTGCTGTTACAGGCGCAAACGGTACCTACAACAAGGAAGACCTAAAGAATATGTCCATGGAAGTAGACGAGCTTCTTAAGGAACTCATCCAGAACGCAAACGCTGTTGGCCCGGACGGAAATTCCCTCTTTGCAGGAACAAGAAGCAAGTCTACAGCTTTTGAAGTGCTCATGGGCAATGTAGAAGGTGCATCAGAGCCTCTTATCAAGGAAGTTCACTACAACGGAAACGTTGCCGTAAACAGGGTAGAGGTTGACGAAAACGCATACCTTGAAGTAGACAATTCAGGAAACAAGACCTTCTGGGCAGAACCCCAGCAGCTTATGGGACAGCGCGACCTTAGCTCATGGCAGGCAAAGGCAGACAGCACAATCAACATCGACGGAATAGACATTGCCGTTAACGCAGGCGACAACATCTATGCCCTCGCCGCAAAGATAAACGACTCCGGTGCAAGCGTACGCGCAACAATTGACCCGGTTACACGCGGCCTTGACCTTCGCACTACAGACTCACACCAGATGTGGCTGCAGGATGTTAACGGAAACGTCTTGAACGACATTGGCATGATTAAGGATTCAAGCCAGTTGCCCCCATACAACATCGAAAGCAACGTAAGCGTATCCGGCGGTTCCATGTTCGACGCAGTTATTGCCCTTCGTGACGCAATGCTCCGCGGAGACCACGAGGCTATCGGCACACGCGTACTCGGCGTTCTTGACCAGGGCATGTCAAACCTTAACACCCGCATTGCAAAAGTTGGCAGCGAATACGAGCGTGCCCAGCAGAACATCCAGCGTTCCGGCGTAAACAACCTGAACGTAACAGGCCTTGTTGCCCGCGAAGGCGACATAGACATGACGGAGGCAATCACAAACCTAAAGGCACTCGAAAACGTAAACAACGCAACTTTGAGCACTGCCGCAAGAATGTATTCAAGCACTTTGCTTGACTATCTCAGATAATTCTGGTAAATTTTTACTAAGCGTTACTTGGCCTGCATTAACGTGCAGGCTTTAATTTTTACCAGGTGTTTAGCAGGTATCTAATGGAAGTAAAAACAAGAACAATGGGAATTGTTAACGTTCCCGAAAACCATCTTTTAAAAATTCCGGCCGGTCTTTTTGGCTTTGAAGAATACACACAGTTTGCGCTTGTTGACTGCAAGACTAAGCCATTTGTCTGGCTTCAGTCAACAGACAATTCAGATCTTGCATTTCTTCTTATAGACCCCTTCCTTGTCTGTGAAGACTACGAGACGGACATAGACGACAAGGAGCTTGCAAAAATCGGCATCAAGGAACCGTCGGACGTGCTTGTGCTCACACTGGTAACTGTTCCCAACGACGGAAGTCCGGTAACCACAAATCTTTTGGGCCCCCTCATCATCAACAAAAAGAACATGAATGGAATGCAGGTAATCCTGAGCGAGCCAAAGTGGACAACGAAGTTCAACATCCTGGAAGCCCTTAAAAAGCAGGAGGGCAAATAATGCTGATTCTTTCGCGCAAAGTAGACGAAAAAATAAAGATTGGCAACGACATAACCCTTACGATTATAGAAGCCCACGGCGACATGGTAAAGGTTGGCGTTGAGGCCCCAAAGAACGTAAAGGTTTTCCGCCAGGAAGTCTTTGACGCAATCCAGCGAGAAAACAAGGCCGCCTCTGTCCAGCCATCCGAAGAAGCACTTTCAACATTGTTCTCAAAATAAGGAATTTGGACCGGCTTTCTTTTGCTAACCCGCTTTCCAGGGTTCCGCTATCGCTCCGGCCCGCCTTTGGCGGTCTGCAAGCACCCTTCCAATCGGGGGTAGGCTTTCTTTTGCACAACAGTTTTTTTCTTTGCTAAGGGAAAATTCTTATTTTTTTTCTGCCGCTTCGCCCTGCTTCTTTTCAAGCACAAGTTCAGCCTCGCTCTTCCTAACGTAAAGGGGACCGTCGTAGTCCTGCATGGGCTGGATTTTGTCGCGTATCATCTGCTCGGCAAGGGTAAAGAGGTTTTCGCATGCATCGTTCTGCGGAAGAAATGTGTGTAGGGAAAAGAGGGGAGTCGTTTCGTTAACACGCTCCACAAAGTCTTTTGCTCCAGGGCCGCAAACAAGCACGGAATTTTCAGGGTCAATCTGCTTTAGGATTTCTTCTATGGAACCGTCGCTTGGTTCAATAAGTTCCTCTCCGCGGGCATAGAAAGAATAGAAATACTGGTCTTCCTTTTCTTCTATTACGGAAAGAACCGTCTCTATTGCACTTTTGTATGACAAGGCATAGGCTTTTAGCGAAGGAATTCCGTAAAGCGGTGTTCCGTTTGCAAGGTTCAGAGCCTTTAGTGCGCTAAGCCCCAGCCTTAGGCCAGTAAAAGTTCCCGGGCCAAGGGTTACCGCCGTGTAGTCAAGCAGGGCAGGGGTAAGGTCTGCTTCCTTTAGCACATAGTCAATTGCCGGAAGAATCTTCTCCGACTGCTTTGTTCCTATGTCCAGGCAAAGTTTTACCGTTTGATTTTCTTTTTTTGCCGCTATGCACAGCTTGGAAACCGCGCAGTCAATAACCAGTGCGTTCATATTTCTTCCCTGTTCCAGTTGCTTAGAGTAATTTCCCTTTTTTCATCTTCAAGGGGGGTAATTTCCATAAAGATAGTCTTTTTGGGCAGCTGGTTCCTTATTTTTTCGCTCCACTCGATTATGCAGACACCCTTTCCATAGAGCATTTCGTCTGCGCCAAGGGTTTCAAAGTCTTCCTCTCCGTCCAGGCGGTATACGTCAAAGTGGTAGAGGGGCATTTTTTCGCCTTCGTATTCGCTAATAAGGCAAAAAGTGGGGCTTGTGATGTTGTCTTTTATTCCTAAGGCCTGGGCAATTCCCTTGGTGATTGTTGTTTTTCCTGCTGCAAGGGTGCCTGTCATTGCAATTACATCGCCAGGCTTAAGAAGGCTTCCTATCTTTTTCCCAAGCTCAATGGTTTCTTCTGCGGAATTTGTTATGAATTTCATATTGCTTTTCCAATCAGGTTTGCGGGAGTACGCCGGACTTGTCCATTTCCACAATAAAGTTGCGCAGGCTGGTTACTATTGGCGTAACAGGGTAGTTGAGTGTATTGGGCAAGCTTCCAATCTGAATCGTCTTTTTTCCGAACGGACTGGTTTCTATTGTAAACGAAAGGGGTACAGAAACCTGCTCGGAGAGAATTTCCAGTATGGCAGTTCCCTTGTATCTGTTTATATAGTAAATAAAGCCTTCTTCCTTAGAAAGCGAATTGATTTCAAGAACCTTCATAATGCAGTAAAATGCGGCACAAAAAATGCACCGCTTGTCCTCCTATTTTGCCCCTTCAATAAAACCGTGTATCAAGGCATAAATCTTATTTTTTGTAGCAATGTTCAAGTCTTCAAACTGTATGTGAAGTATGTAGTTGTTGTTCATCCGCGCCTTTTTAGTTGCAATTATGGTTCCAATCACCTTCTGGATGTTGTTGCTGTTTTCCAGGCTGAATTCAAGGTAGATGTTCTGCCCCTGCTTGATTGGCATGGTGCATTCAATCCTACATCCGGCCGCAGAAATGTCCACGAACCTTCCGTTAAAGCGCTTATCCTGAATTTCGTAGTCAGTGTTCTTTTTGCTGCTCTTTGGCTTTGCCGCCGCAAATTTACAAGGAATGTTTATTGCCATGCGCTTTGCAACTCTGCGCAACACCTGCTTTATCTGGTTGCTGGCGGAAACAATCATTATGTTGTTCCCTTCTTTGTCCTGTGCATAGCGGATAACGCGGGTTACTATAGAATAGCAAACTTCGTTCTTTGCGTTAAAAATCAGGATGATTTTTGTAAGCGGGGCGGGGTTCTTGTTGCTGTTGATGAAGGTTACCGGAACTTCAAGCTGCATTCCCTGCTGGGTATTCTGCGAAAGGGTAAATTTCCAGTCATTGCCGTCCGCATCCTTGTAGGAGAATTCCTGTCCCTGCTCAAGGCTTCCCGTGGTGCTTATGACCATTGACTTGTAGCGCTCTCTTTCCAGCTTAGAATTCAACTGGAAGAAAAGTGTCTTTTCTGCTTCGGGGCCGTCCTTTATTGACTCAAATTCCCTGTGCATAAGCTGGGTCATTTCATCCGCATCTTTTATAAGGTACTCTATGTTCTTTGCCTTGAATTTTTGGCAGATGTCCCAGAGCAAATCCCTTTCTTCTTTTGTAAGGCCGGATTTTTTTGCAACGTTTATAACGTTCTGGGCAGTAGTATCCTTGTTTTTCTGCGCTTCAATCCATTCTCTTGACGTGTGAATCTTGTGGATGTGCCTTAGAATGAAGTGGATTGCCAGCATTATCACTGCAAAAATGAGGACTATGATGATAAATTTCATTATAAGAGGATTTTTTTGTGCATTTACTACCATTAACGGATCGCTACTTCCGCCCATGTTGAACCTCCTGAAAAGTGGTGCTAAAGGCGCTATTCCTTTAAGCCGGCAACAGCTTCTGCCATCTGCTGAAGGCGTGGGCTAATTTCGTATTCCGCAATGTCGCCAACCGTAACCGTATCCTTTGAACCAAGGGCTTCTTCAAAATCCTTAAGGAAGGGCATAAAGTCTTCCAAAAACTGGCCAATGTCCTTTCCTCCGGCTTCCAGACTATTGTAGAATTCCGGGAAGAGTGAACTTAGGCGGGCAATGTGCAAAAAGTTTGAAATTTCATCGGCAAGAGCGGTAATGATTTTTCCAACCTGGGCATCCTTTCCGCTTTGCAGCAGGGTGCTTACATTTCCAAGCTCCGCCTGAATTTCCTCCAGCTTTTTACCCGATTCCTTAAAATTCCTTACAAGAGCAGTCCTTGAAACAACCGTCAAGTCTATGCTCGTGTCGTCAAGAATTGGCTCGCCTAAAATTTTTTCAAATTCGTCGGCAGCAACTTCCTTTCCGTTAAGAATTATGTTTGTGGTCGTAGCCTCGTTCTTTGAAGCTTCCGCCTCAAAAGACTTAAGAATTTCACCTACGGTTTTTTCGCCTTCTAATGTAATATCGACATTTTCACCGTTTACTTTTAGCTGCATAGTATTGGATTCCCCTCTTATTTTTTATTGTTGCTGTTTTGCGTTGAGAAATTTTTTATTGTATTCTGCTGGCTTTCCAGACTGTTAAGGGTTCCTTCCATGTTAGCGTATTTCTGTTTTAGTTCGGCTTCCTTTGCATCAAGTTTTGTTTCCAAATTAGTGATTTTCTTGTTGGAATTCTTGATTTTTGCGTCCAAAGCAGAAGTTTTTGTGGAAATAATGCCGCCTGACTGAACCCAGGAGGTGAGCTGCTTGTCCAAGAGGTAGCCGATTCCGTTGTCTATGATAAGGTCTCCGTCGGAGTCATAGCCAAAGAGGTCTTTTATCTCGTCTAGGTGGTTTTCCAGGTGTTCATCCAGCTTCTTTTCATCTACTTCCAGGTAGCCGCGCATCTGTGACGGATTGTAGCCCGAAGAACGGCCGCTTGCGTTTGTGGAAATGCCAATCTGGTTCAGCATGGTGATTATATCCTGTGTCTGAGCCTCGTTGTTGTAGTTGTAGTTTGCGGAAACAATCCTCTGCATGGTGGATTTTCCGGTTGTGAGCGAGAAGTCTGCCGAGAACATGCCCAGCTTTTCCATTTCTTTTTCCTGCTCTTCCTTTGTAAGGTAGTCAAGCTCTGCAACTATTTCCGGCTTGTTTGACGAAAGTATGTTTATTTCCGCAATCACCTGGTTGTATTTGCCAACAAAGGTAATAAGGGCATTCTTTGCGCTTTCCTTGTCCGGTTCAATTTTTATGGTTGCCGTCTTGTCTGTCTTGTCGTGGAGGTGCAGCGTTACGTTTGGAACAACATCGTCTATGTCGTTTGTGGAGCGGGTGAGGGTTATTCCTTCGTATTTAATCTGTGCGTCATTTGCAACTGAAACCGGATGGTTGGGTGTAAAGCCAAGGTCTTTTGATGAATCCCATGTTGTTGGAAGCGAAAGTGAAAGTTCCTTGCCGGTGTTGCTGTTGCGGAGTACTATGCTTTTTGCGTCCGGAAAGTCTGCAAGGCGTATGGAAACCTTCATCTGGTTGGTTTCCGGGTCTATCTTTATAGAATCTTCCGGCAGCTGAATTTCTGAGCCGTCAGCATTCTTGATGAATACATAGTTTGAGTCTTCAACCGGATTGAGCGGGCCTGTAATTCCTCCCTGTGCTTCTGGCAGGGTAGTGTCGCTCTGGTCGTTTTCTACGGTTATTCCCTTAAAGGTGATGAATCCCGGGTCTGGCAAAACAGGATGCTGAATGCGGTTGTTTATGGCAACCGTAATGTCTTCCGTCTGCTTTACATCGATTGTAAAGTCTATTACCTGTTTTCCTTCAGTTTTTAGTGCTTCTGGAATTGGAATTTCAACACCACCGCGGGCCGGAATGAATATGCCGTTCTTTGTAAGGGCCACGTGGTCTTTGCTAAGGGGAGGAAGTCCTTCCTGTTCAAGTGGCGAAAGGGCTACTTCTTTCTCTGCGTTCTGCACGTCTTCGCCCTCAGCCAGAGGTGCCTGGGGATTTTCTTCTTCAGGGGCCTGTGGATTTTGGGCAAAGGTTGCAGGGCAGGTGAATGTATCTTGAGAAAGTGCCATGGCGGTTGGCTCCACTTTGACAGGTGAAACCATGTCTATGCTGGTTGCCAGCTCCAAAGCCTGGTCTTTCAGGATGAGTTTATTTTTTATTCCGGGTTTAAGGCTTTCAAAAACAAGCGCCTTTTTGTCGGACGAAATTCCGATTAGGCTTGCTTTTATGAGGTTGTTGCCGTGTTTGTTAAGCGAAGTAACAAAATCGTTAAGTTTACCGCCTTTCCAGTTAAACTCAACGCTTCTGTCGCCAACTACAAAAGTATATTTTCCAGGGGCAATCTTAAAACCTTTGTCTATGTTGCCGCTTAAAAAACGGTCTGCTGCTGCGGGACGCAATACGTCTAGCTTGAAAGTCCCGTATTCCGCATTCCTGTCTGCGTCAACAGTAACGGCATTTTCATCAGAAGATGTTGCCTGCTTATTGTTGAACGGGTTTTCAAAAGAGTAGAGAGTTTTTACGCTTTCCCTAAGGGTTGACATCTTGGAATTCATATCACGCCAGGCTGCTTGCTGGTTTTGATAAGTTTCCAACTGTGCCTGCTCGCGCTTGAGCGGCACGCGTTCAACTTCCATTAGAGATTCAACGAGATCGTTGGTTTTGTATTTATCAGTTACTCCTGGTATGCTTATTCCGTCTGCCATTATCCCGTTATTATTCCTATTCGTAAGTTACGCTGTTTTTTAGGCAGCGCAACTTATTATATCATTTCATCGAAGAGTACGCCAATGGCCTGCTTCATTTGAACCTGAATTCTCTGCAGGTCCTCTGAAGGGATCTCCCTGATGATTTTGTTCGTCGAGGGGTCGACTACTTCGACAATAACTTTATTCAGCTTTTCGTTTACGCTGAACTGAAGTTTGTGACCTAAAACCAAGTCAGACAATTTCTGAATGTTCTGGCAGGTTTCTTTTGCTTCGGCCAGATTATCGGCTAATGTCCTTGATACTTCCGCAGCGGTCTGGGGCAGCTTCATCGGAGCAACTGCTTCGCGTGCCTTCGGAATGGCGAATGCCGTCATACCGCCTTTGAAAGAATGGCCGTCCATTGCCAATGTCTGTCCAATCGTACTTATTGTATTCATGGATATTTCCTCCTGAAATAAAAGAAGAGAGGGGAAGGGGGCGCACCCCTCCTCACTCTTACGTATTGTTTGCTAAAAAAGATGACATCCAGATATCTCTTAAAACAAACGGATACGGTTTATAGTCTACTGCAACAATGCCAAGACGTTCTGTGACTGGCTGTTTGCCTGAGCGAGCATTGCTGTGCTTGCCTGGGTCAAGATAGAATCCCTTGTATATTCTACCATCTGTGAAGCCATGTCTGTGTCGCGGATTACAGATTCAGAAGCCTGAGTGTTTTCCGCTGCTACAGCGATACCTCTTGATGCAATTTCAAAGCGGTTCTGGTATGCGCCAAGATCTGCTCTCTGGCGGTTAACTGCCTTAAGTGCATGGTCAATAGTACCGATAGCCTGGTTTGCTGCATCCGGAGTTGAAATGCTGATCTGTTCATCTGTACCTGTTGAGCCGCGGAGGCCGAGTGCCTGTGCAGTCATTGTACCGATGAAAGACTGAATGCGCTGGTCCATGTTTGCACCAACGTGGAACCACATTTCCTGTCCAGAAACACTGTCACGAGCGAATCTGCCTGTAAGCATATTCATTTCGTTGAACTGTGCCTGTGAAGCAATGCGGTCTACTTCAGCTACAAGCTGGCTAACTTCAACCTGAATCTGCATGCGGTCTTCATCGGTGTAGATACCGTTGCTGGCCTGTACAGAAAGTTCGCGGATTCTCTGAAGGATATCTGTTGTTTCAGCAAGGTAGCCTTCTGTTGTCTGGATAAAGGAAATACCGTTGTTGATATTCCTGTTAGCCTGATTGAGACCGCGGATCTGGCTGCGCATCTTTTCAGATACTGCGAGTCCGGATGCATCGTCGCCAGCTCTGTTTATTTTTTCTCCAGAGCTGAGTTTTTCAATGTTGCCGAGAAGAGAAGCGTTGTTTACGCCCAGTTCGCGGTTAGCAAACATTGAACTCATGTTGTGATTAATAACCATAGTTCATGCCCTCCATGATTCTATTACATAAGGCTTCTTGCCTTACGCCTGTGATTTGTGCTAGCGGGCTCCGGTTTTTGCGCCCCCGGTGCCGGTTTAGACTAATACAGCAGGAACAGTTGCTTTCTTCTAAAAGCACTTGCCCATGCCGTCACAAACCCATGAAGAGCGGTTTTCAAAGATCTATGTTCCCTCTAAACAAGGAACAAAATTGACTATATAAACGGAAGTTAAAGGATTTTCAAATGAAGATTCAGTAATCATTCCGCACAGTCAGCAGGTTAGGGAAAAGATTTTACTCTTTTCCCTATATGGCCTACTGATTATTATACTACACTACTGGAGTAATGACAATACTGTCTGGCTCTGGCTGTTAGCCTGAGCGAGCATTGCTGTTCCTGCCTGTGTGAGTATCTGGTTCTTGGTGAACTGAACCATCTGAGAAGCCATGTCTGTATCGCGGATTCTTGATTCAGATGCCTGTGTATTTTCAGCAGCTACGTCAAGTCCCTTTACGGCATATTCAAGGCGGTTCTGGTAAGCACCAAGGTCAGCACGCTGTTTGTTGATCTTTTTCAGAGCTTCATCGAGTGTACCGATTGCGCGGTTGGCATCTTCCGGTGTTGCAATTGTCATGATTTCTTCTGTGCCAAGTTCGCGTACGCCGAGAGCAGATGCTGTCATTGTTCCGATGAAAACCTGTGTGCGCTGGTCCATGTTTGCACCAATGTGGAGCCACATAGAAGCTGTTACGCTGTTTTCACCTGTTTCCTTTGCAAAACGTCCAGTGAGCATGTTCATGCCGTTGAACTGTGCGTGGGAAGCAATGCGGTCTACTTCAGCAATGAGTGCGCTAACTTCAACCTGAATCTGCATGCGGTCTTCGTCTGTGTAGATACCGTTGCTTGACTGAACTGCGAGTTCACGGATTCTCTGGATGATGTCTGTTGTTTCCTGCAGATAACCTTCTGTTGTCTGGATGAAAGAGATACCATCAGCAGCGTTCCTAGAAGCTCTGTTCAAACCACGGATCTGGCTTCTCATCTTTTCAGATACTGCCAATCCAGATGCGTCATCGCCTGCGCGGTTGATTTTTTCGCCAGAAGAAAGCTTTTCCATATCTTTCTGAAGAGAAACGTTTGTTACTCCCAAAGAACGGTTGGCGAACATTGCGGACATGTTGTGGTTGATTACCATAATTTTTTCCTCCATGGAATTATGTTCAGGCAAAATCCTTTTTGCCCGGATGTAAAAGATTACATCTGCATTACAAGGCTACATCTGCAATCTTTTACGCGAAGACCTGACCGTTATCTTCTACGAAGTTGAGCAGCCATGGTTCTTCGTTATTTATTATCGGTACTATTAATTAAGAACTTTAACACTTTTTTCAAAAAAAATCAAAAAAAATGCAAAAATTCATTAATCCAGGTCGAAATTTGAGTTTTCAGCAAGAACTGGCCTGTCAAAAACTCGAATTTTTAACCAATTCATTTAAATTCCTTAAGTTCTGCAACCAGATGGCTTAAGGAACGGGCCGCCTTGCCCCTGTGGCTTATTGCATTCTTCTGCTCTGCCGTAAGCTCTGCACCTGTTTTGCCGTACTGCGGAAGGAAGAAAATAGGGTCGTAGCCGAAACCTCCTGTTCCGCGGGCATCCTTTATGTCTTCTATGAGGGTGCCTTCCATCGTCTCCTGTGCCACATAGAGGCGGGAGGGACCCATGTAAAGCACCATGGCGCAAACGTAGCGGCAGCTTCTTGGTCCGTTGGGAAAGATTCCCTTGCGGCCTGAACTGCCGTCTGAAGAAAATTTGCCTTTGGCAATGGCTTCGTTGAGCTGCTCAATCAGCATTCTGTTCTGCTCTTCCTGAGGAATTTTTGAGCCGTCCGGTTTGCCCTTCATAAAGAGCGGCCCGGCATAGCGTGACGAATAGATTCCTGGTGCGCCGTCCAAAGCGTCCACGCAGATTCCTGAATCATCAGCTACTACCGGCGTTCCGGTTATGGAGTACAGCGTCCTTGCCTTTATTAGGCTGTTTTCGTAAAACGTTGTACCTGTTTCTTCCGGATCAAAGTCAATTCCTTCATCTTTTGGCGTTACAATTGTGTGTTCGGGGAACAATTCACTCATTTCCCGCTTTTTGTTCACGTTGCCACTTGCCAAATAAATCTTCATAACACTTATTGTACCTCTTAAATGTTAAATTGTCCATGTTTTTTTTTGCATAATCCAAAATATATTTTACGACCCGGGCATTTGTTCCCAAAACCCTTGCTACGGCGGCATTTGAGGGGGTAATCAGGTTGCTTTCTTCCTTTAGCATGGAGTTTTTTTCCTGCCACATCCTGTTGCGCTCCTCTATCTTTTTTTCTATTGACTTTGCAAGGTAGTCGTTTTGGCGCAGGTTCTTCTTTTCCATAATGTACTTGTTGCGGAAGTAGAAGGAGGCGTCCCTTATGTTGCGGCACTTTTTTATCCTTACTATTTTTGGGCTAAGCTCTTGCATTATCTTTTGCCTTATGACTTGCAGTTCTTCCATGGGTTTTTCCGTTATTACGGAAATCTTTTCTGTTATGGCATCGTCTGCATAGTAGGCGCACTTTGCAAAGAGGACAAGGCAGGTCTTTTTTAGGATTCTTGCGGTTTTGCAGCTGAAAAGGGAATAATCCTGCCCAGAGTAAGCCTTGTGCCTAAAGCTGTCGTATGTTACCGGGCGGAATTTTTTCTTTATTTCCCTAAGCTGTTCCAGTGACGGTGCCTCGCATTCAGATGCTTCGCAGACGTAGGAGCTTTCGTCCATCTGGTAGTCGTATTCCTCTTCTTCCAAGCCCAGGCGGGAGATGAAGGTAAGGCAGTTTTGCTTTGCAAGTGACGCAGCTTCCTTTCTTTTCCACAGTCTTAGTGCCATGGTTATGTTTGCGTAGAGGTAGCCTTCCAGCGAGCCTTCTCCGTTCTTGTAGTTGAGCAGGACTTTCTTTAGCTTTGGAATGTAGGACACCATAAAGTCGTGCAGGCTGTCCATGGAAAGCTTGCCGAGTCCGTACCACATCTTGCAGTTGTAGATGTGCTCCGTTAAAGCCTTTACGCTTTTTTCCAAAGTGATTTTTCCGCTTTTGAATTCTTCGATGATTTCTTTTGCCTGATCCATAAAAACCTCATTTTTTAATTGATGTTAGTCATGAATCTTTATGCAGTTTTTATGCCAAGTTTTTTTGCCATCAGGAAAATTGGGGGCTTTGTTGCAAAAAGGGGCTTTGTAGCTGATTTTATGCGGGTAGGGGGCATTTTTTTTGCTTTTATTTGCCTTTAAAATTTAAAAGAATTTGCAAGAACCTTTTAAAATCTTGCAAGAATATGCAAGAATTTGCAAGATTCTTTTAAAATCTTTTAAAATTTTGCAAGAATTTGCAAGAATTTAAAAGATTCTTTTAAATTCTTGCACGCTCGGGACTGTTGCATGCTGAATTTATTTTGGCATGTAATCTGACTTTTGTGTAAAGAGACCCCGAATCAGGTTCGGGGTGACATGCTTTTTTCCAAGGGGAATCATATCAACAAGCCTTGGAAAGCCCTTGCAAGAGAAATTCCTGCAGGGGCAGCTAAAAAAGGCACTGCTGTCCAGAAGAAAAGAAAAATTATTTTTAGCTTTAAGCGGGTTAAAGAACCTTGGAGAATTCCTTTATTATTGCAGGAAGAAGGGTTTCTATGCGCCCCTGGATGCTTGCTCCGGAAGCATTTTTGTGACCGCCGCCCCCAAATTTTGACGCAATGGCGCTTACGTCGCATTTGTCACGTGAGCGGAATCCTGCCGTACAGTTTTCTTCCGTTTCCTGACGCAGGAAAAGCACGGCTTCGACACCTTCTACAGCCAGCATTAGCGTGTAGAGGGCATCGCTGTCCCTCCCGTCCTGACCGTACTTGTGGGTGTCTTCTATTTTTTCGTAAGTCGTTACAAGCTTTCCGTTGCAGTGGAGTTCCGCCCTGTCCAGCATTATGCCAAGCAGTTTGCGCGTATTCCAAGGCTTGCCCCCGGTCATTTCCTGGTAAGTTTTACGCGGGGAAGTTCCCGCCTGCACAAGACGCGATGCCGCCTGTAAAACCTCTCCGTCCTTTTCGTTAAGGTAGCGGAAGAAGCCTGTGTCCGTGGATATTCCAAAGAAGAGCGTGTCTGCTTCCTTCTGGCTTGGCTTTCCGACTATTGCTTCGTATAGCTGCTGTACAAGAAGGGCCGCCGCTGGGCAAGAGGAGTCAATTATGGTGTTTGGCAGGGAAGTGTCCGCCGTTTTGTGGTGGTCTACAATAAAAGTGTCCAGCCCCTTGATGTTTCCTTCAAGTTCGCCAAGACGCTGCATTTCTGAACAGTCTACTATAATCAGGCCGCATTTTTCGCTTTCTTCCTTGGTCATAAAGGGAATGTTCTTTGTAAAAAGGCCTGCGTATTTCTTAATTTCCGTCCGCTTGAATGGTCCTGCGTTCAAGAGCAGGTGGGGCTTGTTAAGGTGCTTAAGTATGTAAGATATTCCAAGACTGCTGGCTATGCAGTCTCCATCAGGTTCCTTGTGCCCTGCAATCAAAAAAGAATCATGCCTTTCCACAAAAGACATGAAAGAATCTGCCTGTTCCTTTGTAAGGGGAATCATTTGTTTTCCTTTGTTCTAGAGACTATTCTAAAAACTTTTGTTTTTATTCGTGTGACTTATGGAAGTCCGTTGTTTATAAAAAAATCCAAGCGGAAAACACAGAACAGAGCCTTTGTCTTCCGCTTGATTTTGTGTGAAAAGTTAAATTTTCAAATTAGAACTCAATGTCAAGACTTTCTGAGTTTGTAATTTCCATTCTTGCGTGCGGATCTGCTACGGCCCATACCGGATCAGAGCGCTTTGGGTTTACAGTAAGGAAAACCTTGTAGAAGTCGCCGTTCTTGTAAACTACAGTCATGTATGTTCCCATTCCAGCCGGCTTGTGGCGGAAGTCAAGCTTGCGTGGTGCAGATGTCTTGAACCATTCCTTGGGGATTACAACCTTACCAATTTCCAAGCTCTGCTTTTCGTAAAGAACGATGTAGGAGTCTGCCTGGTCAAAGATTCTGTAAACGCCTACGTTTCTGTATGAATATGCGGAAACATTGTCTCCATGATCCCAGATGGGAGTGCTAGAAGAAGATGAATCCACTGCAAATGAGCTAACTGCAAGGACTGCAGCAACAAATAATGCCGTTAAAATTTTTTTCATAAAAATCCTTCCTCGATTTCCTTAATTTATTATTAGAGCGGGCACTACCTTCCTAACCTGTGGCTTCCGCTTTTACGGTAGCCTGCGCCAGGGCCTTGTTCACCTGACGCGGATTTAAAAGCTCTGTCCGTTCTTCCTTGAACGATTTTTCGCTCTAGGAAACCCATAATCCAGTATAAATGCAATTTGCGCCTTTGACAACTGGAATTCAGCCATAAATTTGAATTTTTTCTTGGCGGGCAGGGGAAAATAGCGCAAAAACTTCCATTTTCTCCATTTTTTTTCTCTTGCCCTGTCCAATGCCTGCATACGGTAATGCTTTTCCAAATAAATCCTAGCCGGGATTGGAGGGGCGGCGAAGCCGTTGCCTAGGCAATGGAGCGAACGCGGAACCCCGGAAAGCCCGAGACAAAAGGCCTCCCCGGAGGGGCAGTTTTGCAGAAAAACGCGGCTCCAGAAAAGAAAAAATCCATCCCGTGCCTTGTCCGCAAACCTACGCTCTGCCTTAAATTGTAGCCGCAATCACCGCCTTGATGGTGTGCATGCGGTTTTCCGCCTCGTCAAAGACAACTGACTGGCTGCTTTCAAAAACCTCGTCGGTCACTTCCATCTCGTTTATGCCAAATTTGCGGCTTATTTCCTTGCCAATCTTTGTGTTTAGGTCGTGGAAAGAGGGCAGGTCGTGCATAAAAATTGCGGTTGGCTTTGCCATTGCCATAACTTCCTTTGTAACCTGGTAGGGCTTAAGGTCTGCTATGCGCTCAGCCCACACTTCGTCCGGCTCACCCATGCTAACCCATACGTCTGTATAGAGAATGTCCGCATCCTTTACAGCTGTCGCAATGTCTTCTTCCAAAGAGATTGAACCGCCGCTTTCGTTAAGCCAAGGCTTGCAGTCCTGGATAAGCTTTGCGGAGGGGAAATATTTCTTGTTTGTGCAAAGTACAAGGTTAAGCCCCAGCTTTGAACAGACCACGCAGAGTGAATTTCCTATGTTGTACCTTGCGTCCCCAAAGTATACCAATTTTAGCCCCTTTAGCTTTCCGTAGTGCTCGCGGATTGTAAGCATGTCGGCAAGCATCTGGGTAGGGTGGTATTCATTTGTAAGGCCGTTCCAGACCGGCACTTTGGAAAACTTGGCAAGTTCTTCTATAATGTCCTGTCCAAAACCGCGGTATTCAATTCCGTCAAACATGCGGCTAAGAACCCTTGCTGTGTCTGCAATGCTCTCTTTTTTTCCAATCTGGGAACCTTCTGCAAGGTATGTCGTCATAATGCCAAGGTCGTGGGCGGCAACTTCAAAAGAGCATCGTGTTCGAGTAGAAGTCTTTTCAAAAATAAGTGCTATGTTTTTTCCCCGGAAAGTGTCAACCGCTTCTCCAGCTTTTTTCTTTTTCTTGTAGTCGGCGGCCAAATCCAAAAGACCAATGATTTCTTCCGGAGTAAAATCTCTGAGTGTTAAAAAATCTCTTCCATGCAAATCTAAAGCCATATTCGCCTTCCTTTTTCTGTTGAAAGGACAATTATAGCACACTTTTGAAATTTATTCTATAGGGCGAGTCGTCTTGTATTTTTTTGAATTTTTAGGGTGATTTAGGGGACGGCGTCTTTTTTGTTCTACCATTCTGCTCTTTGGCTAACTCGACCGAACGTGCCTTTGCGCCACGGGCTTTTCGGGGTTCCGGCTTTCGCCTCCATTGCTAACGCAACCGCCTTCGGCGGCCCCTACAATCCCGCGTAGGTTGCGCCAAAAAAATCCCTCCATGGATCTTTTTGGGATTGCAGAACCGCGTGGCAATTCTGCACGTTGCTAAGCCGCCCTCCGTGGCTTGTTACTGCTTGGTAAGCTCTTACTTCTCGAATATAAGGTTTAGTGTCATTCCGTCCATGGGGAAGTCAAAGCTTATTACAGAACCCTTGTTGTAGAATATAGCCTTGCTGTTTTCGGTGTCACCGTCAAAAGTGATTGTGTTCTTTTCGTAGTCGATGGCATAGGTTCCAGAATCCTTTTCCTGCTGGTCTCCGTATGTAAAGTCAAGGATTACGTTCTTTCCGTCAATGAATTTGAGTGAACCCTTGAACTGCTGGCCGGACAGGGCTATGAGGGAAGTTGCATCCATGCCGTTAAGCAGGATTTTTGTAAGCTTGTAGGTCTTTCCCTTAAAAATATTTGTCTTTACGGAGCCGTAGTCAATCTCTGGCTGTGCCTGGAGAGCTGCCTGGCCTGTGGCATCCTTTGCCTTGCTCTTTTCCGTAAGGACAAGTTCTGCCGTCATGCCTTCTTCGATAGGTGCGGAAATGCTAAGCTTGGAAAAATCTTCTGAATATGTAAAGTCCAGGTTGTCGCTGTCTTTGTTAAGAAGGGTTACCTTCTTTTCCTTGGCGTTTATTGTGTATTCGCCTGTGCTTTCTTCCGTTTCTCCGTTGGATGTGACCGTTGCCTTGTATGTGCTTGAGTCAACAAAGGTTACTTCCATCTTTAGCTCAACGCCAGCCATTCCCATTAGGCTTGTTATGTCCATTCCGCCTGCAAACATGCCTGTCATTACGTATGTTTTGCCTTCAAAATTGTTTTTTGAGCCACCTGCAAATGCGCTTGTGAGCGACAAGGTGCAGAAAATTGCTGCTGTAAGTAGGCTTGCGACTTTGCTTGTAATTTTTCTACTGAAATTCATGGATTCCCCCTTGAGTTTTTACTCACCTGAGTTTTACATAAAAAACAGATGGTGTCAATGAAAATTACACTCAAATCTAAAAAAAACTTCCAAACAATATATTTACCCCCTTGCCCAAAAAGAGTAGAAAGCAAGTGCGGGTTTTCAAGAATTGTAATGCAAAAATATGTTAAGAAAGCGCTGGAATGGAGGCGGGAATGGAAGTGCTTTCGTGTTAGTATTTGCATTTATCAGTTTTCATTAAGATTTGCACTTGCCATCTACATTTTCAAACCATATTATTGTAAAGATTCTTCAAATATGATACAATTCCTATCATTTTTGAATTAGATACAGAGGTTTTGTAAATGTACAAGAGCGTAGACCCCAAGGCTGACTTTCCCAAGCAGGAAGAGCAGATACTTGAATTTTGGCAGAAAAACGATACTTTTAAAAAATCAGTAAGCCAGAGAGAAGGCTCCCCTGAGTTCATATTTTTTGACGGCCCGCCTTTTGCAACTGGTCTTCCGCACTTTGGGCATTTTATTCCTTCCACAATCAAAGACATCATTCCCCGCTACCAGACAATGAAGGGTAAGAAGGTTAACCGCCGCTTTGGCTGGGACTGCCACGGCCTTCCGGTAGAAAACCTTATAGAAAAGGAACTGGGCATTAACTCCAAGCACGAGATTGAGGCTTACGGGGTTGCAAACTTTAACGACAAGTGCCGCGCATCCGTACTCAAGTACACAAGCGAATGGCGCAAGACAATCACCCGCATGGGACGCTGGGTAGACTTTGACAATGACTACAAGACCATGAACCCAGAATTCATGGAGACAATCTGGTGGGTTGCAAAGTCCCTCTGGGAAAAGGGCATGATTTACGAGGGCAAGTACATTCTTCCATACTGCCCAAGATGCTCAACTGTACTTTCTTCCCACGAGCTTGCACAGGGCTACAAGCAGAAGGATGACCCGGCAATAACAATCCGCTTTAAGGTTACGGGGCAGCCCAAGGCTTTTAGCGATCCTGATTTGCTCAACGGCAAGACTTATTTCCTTGCGTGGACAACAACCCCTTGGACACTTCCTTCAAACCTGGGCCTTTGTATGGGTCCAGAGATTGAATACGTAAAGATTTTGGATGAAGACAGCGGTGACTTCTACATCATGGCAGAGAGCCGCCTGCATGCCTATTATAAAGAAGAAAAGGGCTACAAGGTAATCTACAAGCGTCCTGGAAAAGACTTTGTTGGTGCCGAGTACGAGCCGCTCTTCCCCTATTTTGCAGACCTTAAGGATGCCGCCAAGTGTGCGGAAGTTTCCGGCCAGAAGTGCGAGAAGGGTGCCTTCCGCCTCTTTAATGCAGACTATGTTTCTACGGAAGACGGTACCGGCATTGTCCACATTGCCCCTGCTTTTGGTGAAGACGACAGCAAGGTCTTTGCAGGAAGCGGTGTTCCTTTTGTAGAGCCTATAGACGCAGAATGCAAGTTTACAAAGGAAGTTTCTGACTACGTTGGCCGCTTTGTAAAGGACTGCGACAAAGACATAATGGACCGCCTCAAGAAAGAGGGCAAGCTTTTAAAGCGCGACACAATCAAGCACGAATACCCCCACTGCTGGAGGTGCGGTTCACCTCTTATTTACCGCGGAATCGGCAGCTGGTTCGTTAAGGTTGCAGAAAACCACGACAAGCTTTTAAAGGCAAACAGCCAGATTAAGTGGCAGCCTGCCCACATTAAGGAAGGACGCTTTGGAAAGTGGCTTGCAGGTGCCCGCGACTGGGCCGTAAGCCGCAACCGCTACTGGGGCAACCCAATTCCAATCTGGAAGTGCCCGGACTGCGGAAAGGCAATTTGTGTAGGCAGCCGTGACGAGCTTAAGAAGTTGAGCGGCGTTTATCCTGAAGACCTGCACAAGCAGTTTGTGGACAAGATAACAATTCCATGCTCTTGCGGCGGAACAATGAAGCGCATACCGGAAGTCTTTGACTGCTGGTTTGAAAGCGGCTCCATGCCTTATGCCCAGGTTCACTATCCTTTTGAAAACAAGGACTACTTTGAAAAGCATTTCCCCGCAGACTTTATTTCCGAAGGCCTTGACCAGACACGCGGATGGTTCTACACGCTTACGGTCCTTGCAGCAGAGCTTTTTGACAAGCCGGCATTCAGGAACTGCATCGTAAACGGAATCGTTCTTGCAAGCGACGGACGCAAGATGTCAAAGAGCCTCCGCAACTATACAGACCCGGTAGAGGCAATCAACAAGTACAGCGCAGACGCAATACGACTCTTCCTTATGCACTCCGCCGTTGTAAAGGCTGACGAAATCCGCTATTCAGACGAAGGTGTGCGCGACGTAATCAAGAGCATAATCCTTCCTCTTTGGAACAGCTATTCATTCTTTGTACAGTATGCAAACATAGACAAGGTTATCTGCACAGGCCACGAGTTTGACTCAAAGCTTCCGGATAATCCGCTTGACCGCTGGATTCTTTCTGTTTCGCAGAAGATGGTAAAGGACGTAACTGCTGCCATGGACGACTACGACCTTAGCGCAGCCATTGACCCAATGCTTGCATTCATTGACCAGATAAACAACTGGTACATCAGGCGCAACCGCCGCCGTTTCTGGAAGAGTGGAAACGATACGGACAAGATGGAAGCCTACGCATCGCTTTATTCAGCACTGCGCACCTTTGCCCTTGTTGCAGCCCCCTTCATTCCTTTCCTTACGGAAGAAATTTGGCAGAACCTGCACACCGCAGAAGAAAAGGAATCCGTTCACCTTATGGATTATCCTGTCTACCAGGAAAGGTTCCGCGACGAGCAGCTTGAATTCCAGATGGCAACCGTTCAGAAGGCAGTTTCCATGGGAAGAAGCCTGCGCAACCAGTTCAACATCAAGAACCGCCAGCCTCTTTCCGCAGTTGCACTTGTTACCCGCAAGGCAGAAGAAAAAGCCGTTCTTGCTTCAATGCAGGACACTATTGCAGAAGAGCTTAACGTAAAGCAGGTTGTCTTCCACGAAAGGGAAGATGAGCTTGTTGAATATTCAGCCAAGGCAAATTTCCGCGTTCTTGGCAAGACGCTGGGCGCAAAGATGAAGGCCGCCGCAGCCGAGATTGCAAAGCTTTCCGGTGAGCAGATTGCAGAGATGCTTGACGGCAACGCACTCAGCATTAACGTTGACGGACAGGAAGTTGAACTTTCTAGCGAAAACGTAATCGTAGAGCGCAGCGAAAAGGAAGACCTTAAAGTCTTGAACGAAGGAACCCTTACCGTTGGCCTTGAAACAAAGATTACCCCGGAACTTAAGAACGAAGGTTTTGCCCGTGACCTTGTACGCGGAATTCAGAACCAGAGAAAGGAAAGCGGCTTCGAGATTACAGACCGCATAACTTTAAAAGTTTCCGGTGATGCAGAACTTAAGGAAGCCTTTGCTGCATTCAAGGACTTTATTGCCAACGAAACTTTGGCAAATTCTGTTGAATGGGTTGAAGGGCTTTCTGATGGCGTAAAGGTTGAAGCCGACGAAAAGGCTTGGACAATAAATATAGCGAGGGTGTAGCTTTATGAAAAGATTTGATTGTGTAAAATCTGGTGCGCTTGTGGCTTTGTGCTTTTGCGCCTCAATGTTCTTTGCTTCCTGTAAGACTACCGGGGGCGAAGCTTCTGCCGCAATTGCCGCAAAGAAGACTCCGTTTGAAGTTCTTAGCAATGACTCGGCTGTCTACCTAAAGATGCCTGTAAAGGAAAACATGGATCTTGCAACGCAGATAATCACTTCCAAGGTGCAGGGAATTTCTGAAAAGGATGCCAAGCGCCTTGCAAAGCAGATAAACGTTTTGTGGGCAGGCCTTTCTTCTAAGGACAACCTTAACCGCGCAGAATTCTATGCTTCCGGTTCATACCCGCCAGCTGCCCTTGCGTCTGTTCTTACGGAAAAGAACGGCTGGAAAAAGAAGAATTTCCTTTCTCCAACAGAGGATGACATTCCTTACTACATGCACTCCTCTGCAAAGATGGAAATTTCATTCCCGTCAATGGCTGTGCTTTGCGCTTCTACAAACGTAAAGACAATGCTTAACAACTTGTATTTCACAAACACAAACACTGCTGATTTTGTAAGCTGGATGGAGAACAAGGGTGGCGAGGATTCTTCACTCATAAAATTCTACGTAACTGACGCTTCAAAATTCATCTCAAGCTTTATGGGCGGAATCATTCCCAACTCAAAGAATTTTGCCGCCAACTGCAAGGACATCTACGGAACTTTGCTGCAGAAGAGCGGGGAAGACTACCTTCTTTCTCTTAAAATCAACCTGAACAATCCTAAGGCTGCAGGAGCATACCTGTCCATGCTAAAGCTGGGCTTTGCCCTTGCCGGTATTACCGTTACCCAGCCGGATGAAAAGACTATTTCGGTTCAGGACATTCCTGTAAAGCAGAGCCAGATTATTTCTTTGCTGTAACCATGAGCCGTATTTTTTGCAGGGCATTCAACTGCCTTGCATCCGCAGCATCAACATTCCTTTTGTGCGCACTTGTAGCCTCCTGCTCTTCTTTTAGGGCACCGGGCGAACAAGCTTTGCGCAACAGGAATTTGATGGCGGAATATTTTTCAATTGCCAGCTCCTACGAAGAACAAAAAAACTATTCCAAGGCAATAGAGTATTATAAAAAAGTTTTAAAGGACAAGGAGCTGCATGAGTCTGCCTATTACAAAGTGGGCTACTGCCATGCAAAGGCCGGCAACTGGGCTGAGGCTCTAAAAATCTACAAGCAGCTTTTGCAGAAAGATAAGAACAATAAGAACCTTAAGATTTCTGTTGCATACGTTACTGCCATGAGCGGAAACTTAAAGGAAGCGTCTGGCCTTTACGAGAAGCTTGTTAAGGATAACCCCACGGATTCTTCCATTCTAAAAAACTATATAGCCGTTCTTATGGCCCTTGACCGCTACAAGGAAGCAGAGGTTCAGTTCAATTCATTAAAAGAGAATTTCCCCGACGATGAATCCATCACGTCCATTCAGGTAAAGATTGCTGACGGGCTAAAGCTTTAGCAATGACAAATTGGAACCGTCTCTTTTGCCTAGTCGCTGCCACCCTTTAGCTTTGCCGCTTCGGAAGCAAGGTAGTTGCGGTATTTTTCCGGGTTAACCTTAAAGGCAACTATAGGAGATTCCTTGTCTTCCAGTGCGTGTTCCAGAGCCTGCTCAGATTCATTTGCAAGCCTTGCGCCAGAGATAAGCCTTAGCGACCTGCTTGAAATTCCTATAGCCGTCTGGTTGTAAAGGGAAGACTTGCTTAGCTCCGTTACAATCTGCGTGTGGAGTTCTTCTGCTGCCTTTAGGGCCTTGTCTATGTTCATGTTCTGGAAGATTGCCGTGCATCCGTCCTTTTTGTACTCAAAGGCAAGGTCCTTGAATTTTACAAATTGAAGGATGATTTCTACTATTTTTTTTGCGGCATCCGTATTCCAGTCAATGTCTTTTATTCTTATTGTAACGAGGGCAAGATCCTTTTCGTCAGAGGCAGCCCTAACAAGCTCGCTGTCCAGGCGGGGAATCATATATGCTTCCCATCCGAAACCTGTAGTCGGAGAGAAAAGTCCCTGCGGCCTGTTGCTTTCCGCCTTGTGCTTTACGGCAAGGTCTTCCACATCTGTTCTTATTGCGGAATGAATTTCCGGGTCTACAGTTGGCTCTGTGCTTTCCTCAAATTCCTTGTTCATAAAGTCGTCGTCAAAAGAAATATCGTCTACGTCCGGCTCTTCAAAGTGTTCCGTATAGGCAGCCTCTCCTGCCGCAAGGGTCTGGTCTTCGCTTTCTTCCGGCAGCACATCCGTAACGTCATATTCGACAGGGGCTTCTTCTGCCGCATATTCATTGGCCTTTTCTTCTATCAGGTCTTTTTCCGGGGACTCTTCTTCCTTGTACCAGTAGTCCCTTGTTTCTTCGTTGCCTTCTTCAAAAATGTCGTCTTCTTTTGCCTTTTCGTTTTCGTATTCAAAGCTGGCAATATCAGGGTCCAGGGCTTCTTCTGCTGTTGCATCTCTTTCAAAGTCTTCCGGTGTAAGCGTTTCTTCAGAAGAGCCTTCATCCCTTATGCCGTTGGCTTTTTCTCCGGTAAAGGGATTTTCCTCAAAAAAAGGGTCTGGTTCCTCCTCTTTGCTTTCTTCCTGCATGAAGCCTTCTCTTTCCAGGGAATCCTCACTTATGGAGTCGTCGCTAAGGGGCCTAAGGTCGTTGTAGGATTCTTCGTCCAAATCGTCATCTTCTGAATAGACGGAAGAATACATGTAAAGGTAAATCAGGTAGATGATGCAGGCAATTGTAGCTCCCAGTATGGCAAAAAATGCTATTCTTCCCTTGTAGAAGATGGATGTTGGGCGCAGCCTGTATATTGCTGCCGTAAGTTTTACCGGTGCACCATCCTTTGCGTTTAGGGAGTCGCTTTTTGGGATTATCAGTGGCGATGTGCTTGATGCAGTCTTTGTTGGGTCTGCCGGGAAGGAGAAAAAGACCTGTCCGTCATATAGAAGCTGCAGTCCGGCAATGTCCTGCATGTTTCCAATCGAATGGAGAAGGGCGTTTGTAAAAGATTCAGTTCCGGGCTGGTTTACGTTAAGGTTTCTGTTTACCTCGCGCGAAAGCTCCGAGAACCTGCTGTTTACCCTGGCTTCTCCAGTGTAATATTCAATTCCAAGTGAAAGTATATAGTATGATACAGCCGCTATATAGATTAATGTAATGGCTATTGTGAACAGTGGATTTCTCTTGTTACTCATACAGTATAGTATAACGTGTTAATTGAGAGTATGCAAGTTTTAAGAAGTCAAAAAATGAATGTTTTGCAGAATCATTTTCTTTTTTTCTTAGGTTTGCAATCAGGGGGAGCAGGCTTACGGTGTAGCGGTTAAGTTTTTCCTGGCTTCCTTCAAGGGTTTTTTGGAGATTTTTTAGATAATCATCAAAAAAGGCCTTAAAGTTGAATTCTTTTTCCCCCTGCATGGAATTTGAGTTTTTAGCCGGGCATTTTAGGATTCCGCCACTTTCGCTGTAGCCCCATTTCTTTGCCCACTCCAGGGTTGTCCTTGCGTAGCCTTCCATTACCTGGGTGGTGAAGGCCTTCTTTAGCTTTCCGGAAAAATGCGTGGAACCGTCAGTTTTTTCCAATTCAGTCCGGAACATTAGCGCTGAATTCATCTGCTCGCTTGTAAGTGTCCTTATGCAGCCGCTTAGAAAATTGGGTTCAAGGTATGTTCCCTTTGCGTAGGGCTTTCCTTCCGAATAGCAGAAGTCCGCTCCAAAAAGCTCTATTTCGCTAAAGCCCTGCTGTCTTGCAAAGTCGCATGCCGCTATTGTAACTGTTCCCGAGCCGCTTTCCGTTAGCGGAACAGACGTGCCCTCCAGAGCAAGGGAAGCCAATGGGTGTGCACTGCGGATAAAGTAAATGGGGCAGCCAAGGGATTTTGCGTATTCAACGGCATTCCTGTTGGAAGCTATGTCAAAGACACAGACAGGCTTGGCACCTTCCAATAGTGGCAGTGCAAAAAAATGTGTGGCGGAAACCCTCTGAGCGTCTATGCTTACTATTGCGTCTGGCCTTATCTTGTTGCGCAAAAGGCTTCCAAGTGCCGTGTCCGTGGAAATTATGCAGTATGAATTCCTTTGCTGCAAAAGCTTTTCCATAGACTTGTCAAGTGAAGGTCCTGCCGCAATCACCGCTGCCCTAAGGCTTGTGTTAAGCTTTAGACCTGGGTTTTTCTTGAATGTGCTTAGGTTTTCTATGATGTTCCTCTGCCACTGCCCGCCAAAATGCGCCTGTACCGAATAGTCCTGGGAGATTCTTTTTAGTTCCTCCATGATTTTTTGCTTTAGGAAAGTAAGGAGGGTGGAATTTTCGTTTTCCCATGCTCTCTGGCAAATAAAGATGCAGTCTCCGTAGAGGGAAGGAATGTAGCGCTCGCTTATGTTTTTTGCTGCCTCTTCTGCAGTGCATGACAAAAACCTTCCGCTTGAAAGGGCTTTTTTTACGGCTGGAAACTGTTTGCAAAATTCAAGGCTTTCTGTGTCTGCCTCTATGGCAAGAATGAATGCTTCCGGGAATTTTTTCATTGTGCTTTCTATGTGGAATGCGGCCCCAATTCCTGCTATTGCAATAAATGCCTGTCCACCGCTTTTTATGGAAGATGCAAAAACTTCCGCTTCGTTTTGCGGGTTGTATTTTGAGTGCATGGGTTTTCCGTTTGCAAAGAGAGGAATGTCGTCACCGTTTTTTGATTTTATGGTTCCGCTGTAAATCATTGCTTCTTTCCTCCGGGAAGGGCGGCTCTTTTTACGTTCTCTATGAACTTGTCCATCTTTTCTTCTATTTCCTGCGACATAAAATCTTTTCCGCTCCTGGATGCCGTTATGTAAAGTGAGGGCAGTGCTTCTTTTATCCATTCAGGTGAATGACTTTCTTTGGTAAGGATTTCTTCTATTAGGGTAAGCCTGTCTTCTTTTTTCATTTCAAATTTGCTGACTGAAATTTGTGGAAGAAGTGAATGTCCCCTTATTTTTTTTGCAAAGTCTTCAAAGAAGTTCCAGTCCACGTCCCTTATTTTTCCAAGCGAATTACTGTATGGGTATCCTGCGCTTAGCCTGTAGAGCCTTCCGCCAAAATCCTGTGATGCAAACCAGTCGCGGTAGATGCAAAGGGCAGGGGAGTCAAAGGAAGAAGGTGTAAGACGGCTTTCTTTTGTGCGCATTCTTGTGTCTTTTAAAGAGCCGTCTTTTTCCAGATTGTTTGGCTGGGTGTGGGAAAATCCTTTTGAAGGTGCAAGGTCCAGTCCACAGAAGAATACTGATGAGCTTGTAAGTGAAAGCGCAAGTTCCGCAGCCGTTCCGCTTACGGTTCCGTTTCTTTTTGCCCTTAGGCTTTTAAATGAAAATCTTTCTAAGAAAGTCTGGCATATTCCGTCTCCGTAAGATAGCGGTATTACAGGTGTTTCTTCTATTTGATTGGCATAGATTGCACTTTCCGCAGAAATTGCAGTTGGAATTTTTATGCTGCCTCCGCAAAATGAAAGGTGCCTCTTTGCCCAGTAGCCTCCGTCCGTAGAAATGCAGAGGTCGGGCTTTATTCCGAATTCAAGGAGGGGGGAGAGTGCCGATGATACCGCTATTAAAAAAAAGCTTTCCCTTAGTTCCTTTATTTTGGGAAGCGATGTCTTTAGGCTTGGCCCGCTTGCACAGATTAGGATGGGGCTTGTTCCTTCTTTTACGAATGCCGTCTCGTTGGCAAAGAGGCAGAAGCGCAGACAGTTTTTAACCCAGCGTTGGGAAAAATATTCGCGCGTTGCAAGTACGTCCCTGCTTTTTAGCACGGCTCTTTTTATTTCTCCCCAGCTTGACTTGTATTCATCTGGAAAGGCCTTTTCGCTTGGCTGCCAGGAAAGAAAAAGCGCAGCCCCCAATCCTTCCTCGCCCATAAAGTTGAACAAGGATTCGCAGAGGTTTTTGTCTTCGCTGTAGAATACCTTTGAAAACTTATTATTGTCAGAATCAAAGTCGTGGCAGTAGCGGACTGCGCATATTTTTGCTTGCGGGAATCTTTTTTTTAGGTAGGGAAGGCAGTAGGAAAGGGCAGGGCCTGTTACCAGAATGTATTCAGGAAAAAAAGGGCATTCAATGGACTGGACAAAACGCTCCGCTTCCACTTCCGGGTTGTATGCTGAATGGAGCTTTATTCCGTCAGCGCTGCAAGTTTTTATTCCCCTTGCATTTTGAATGAATTCTACTTTTACCGCCATATTCAAGCCTTCAAAAAAAAGGCCATATTTTGTACAACTGCATGGCAATTGCAAAATATGGCCTATCCTTTATTTTAAGGGGTTACCCTTTGTTGTTTTGAATTAAGACAAGCCCAGTTCCTTGAACAGCTTCTTGTATGTGGAGAACTGCTCTGAGCGTGCAAACTCTTCAATCTTTTCTTCGGGAAGGTTTTCCAAAAGCTGGTCCATGTATGAAAGGACAGTCTTTATTTCTTCCTTAAGCTCTTCAGGAATTGCCTCTGCAGGGGCATCTGTCTCTTCTGATGAGCTTGTGTCGTTTCCGCTGCTTGCAAGGGCTGCGGCAGAAAGTCCGCTTGCACCTGGAACTTCGTCTGCCACTTCCGGCTCGCTTGCTTCAAGGGCAGGCTCTTCTGCTACTGTTTCAGCTTCTTCTGCTCCAGCACTTTCTGCAACAGCTTCTTCTTCAGAGATGGCTTCGTCTGTATTGTCCGGATTTTCCCATCCGTTGAATACCTTGGTTACAGGCTCTTCGCTTATTCCTGGCTCAATCTTTTCGTCTTTGTCTTCGTCTTCCTTAAGGAATTCAATGTTGTCTTCCGTAAGTTCAGGCTTTTCTTCGTTTGCAAAAGGATCTCCGCCTGTTGCCGGAACGTATTCAACTTCTACGCTGGACTCATTTTCTATGTCATCGTTTTCTACGACTTCCGGTTCGTCAAATTCTTCAAGGGCCTCTGTCTTGAGCGCTTCTATGTCCAGTTCCTTTTCCGGCTCGTTAACCTGTGGGGCAACCGGCTCTTCAAGAGGTGATTCTTCTGATTCCTCGGATTCGCTGTAAACTTCTGGATGAATCTTGTCCTTTTCCATGTTTTCCTGGTGGATTGTGGCAAGAATCTTGTCCATTTCCGGAGTGGTGTCTGAAGAGTCTTCGTCTTCGCTGTTGTCGTCGTCTGCTTCGGAAAGCTCTGCGGCAAGGCGTTCGCTCTGCTCTTCGGCTTCTGCCTTAAGCTCTTCTTCGCCAACGAGCGGTTCCTCAAAGTCCTGTGACTCTGTAAATTCACCCTCGCTTTCTTCTGCTGGGGCTGGAACGTCTCCGGTTATTGCGTTTTCTATGAAGTCTGAATTTGAAGATTCAACAAGTATGTCGTCTACCTTGGGAACTTCTATTTCCTCTTCTGCGTCTGACTCTTCAGAAGCGTTGCTTTCTTCTTCTGCGGAAGCGCCTATTTCCACTTCGTCCAAGTTTGGCTCTTCAAGGGATTCGTTGCCAAAGTCCACGTCGCTGTCTGTGTCTTCCTGATTGTAGTCATTCGGAACTTCCGGCATGCTTTCTGCGGAACCTAATATGTCTTCTTCCGTCTGAACGGATTCCCGGGCATCTGCGCTTGAAGAAGGAGCTTCCAATTCCTGTTCACCGTCGGAATTCTCTGACGTCATTTCGGCAGAGCTAAGGATATTGGTTAATTCGTCTCCGCTAAGGGCAATGGTGTCGTCGTCATCTTCGTCACCGAAGAAGCCTTTGTCTCCGTCATTCGGAATGGGCTCAACGACAGGCTCAATTACTTCTTCAGATTCAGAACCGGCTCCGTTTCGTTTGAATTCCTCAAACTCTGATTTTAAGTTGCTAATTTCGTTCTTGACTTCTTTGAGGTCGTCAACAATCTGAGTTAGCAGTTCATTGTTGTCAATTGCATTGTCCATATTTCCTTCTCCCGTAGTTTCCGGCTCTACTCCTTCGTTATCTATAGTACTATTTTCAACTGAATTTGCAGATTCGTCAATATCTTTTTTTAATTTTTCTTCTTCTTCTTCGGCCTGAACTTTGAGTTCCTTTTGAACCATGGAGTCTATTGGGTCCTCAAAATCCTCTGAGCCTAGGAATGAAGCTATGCTTACGTTTTCCCCATCCTGAGGAGCCTTTGCTTCCTCCGTGCTGTAGGAGATTGTGTCTTCACTGACGGGGCTGGGTAGGGACGGGTCTTCAAGGTCTGCTTCCTCAAAGACCGTCTCTACTGTTTCTTCGGAAAAAGGGTTGAATTCTTCCTTGCTTTCTTGGGGAAGGCTTTTTTCCTGTCCCGCTTCCTGAAAATTAAGGCTTACCGCATTGTCTTCTTCCGGAAGAAATTCTGTTCCCTCAAAAACGTCTGGTTCGGAAAAGCTTTCTGTGCTTTCTTCTTGGGCTAGAGTTGCATCTTCCGCATCTGGGGCTGCCAGGGTTGCGTCTTCTTCCTCAGAAGCTTTGGCTATGTTTTCGTCTGCTTGCCCAGGGGCTTGGTCTTGGGGAAAGGTCTGGTCTTCTTCCTTAAAGTCTTGGCCTAGGGCATTGTCCTCTTCCGGGACGAATTCGCTTTGGTCGAAAACGTCCGGTTGGGGAAAGGTGTCGTCACCGCCTTCTGTTCCGTCTGCCAGGGTTGCGTCGTCGTCTGCCAGGGTTGCATCGTCGTCTGATATGGTTGCGTCGTCGTCTGCCTGGGTTGCGTCATCATCTACAGCGGTGTCTTCTGCTTCGCCAATATCGCTTTCGGTGACGGCTGTTTCTTCCGCTGTATCAAAATCGCTTTCGGTGACGGTGGGGGCTGCCAAAGTTGCATCATCTGCTGCAGCCGTACCTTCCGTTACGGTTTTGTCACTTGTGCTTGCTTCTGATGTGGCTTCTTCTGCTGGGGTAGGGGAGGCTTCATTCCCTATGGAAACGGTTTTGCCGCTTTCGTCTTCTATAGAATCCAGCAGGGAGTCAAGGTCAAAGTCGTCGTCTTGAGCTGTGTTTTCCGTCTTTACAGGTGCTTCCTTGTGAATCTGGTTCTTGGATGTGTCATCCATGTAGATGGAAATATTGTCGTCTTCTGTTTCCTGGGCAATTCCTTCTGCGGAATTTTCTTCCAGGCTTCCGTCTGAGGAAACCTTAAGGTCAAAGTCCGGCTTTTTCTGGGGAATAGCCTTTGCTGCGGCCTGACTCTCGTCTTCTCCAATTCCAAAGTCTGAAAGGTCTACGCTTTGGCTCTGGCCTTCTTGTGAATCTGACGGGGCAAACATGCTGTCAAAATCGTCAGCGGATATGGCTTCCGTTGTGTCTTCCATAGAAACGCTTTTCTTTGGAGCGGCACCCGATTCCTTTTGGCTGTCGTCAGAAAAGAATGAATCCAAGTCTACGGATTCACCTGCGCTTGTGGAAGGTACACTGGAAGAATCCTGTGATGTAAAGTCGTCCAAGATGTCGTCCAGCTCTGAGTTTTCTTCCGTCTCCACTTTTAGGGTGTCGTCAAAGGAAAGGTCTATGTCTATTGGGTCATCGAAGACTTCCTCTTCCTGCTTCTGCTCTGTTTGTGAAGATTCAATTGGGGAATCAAGGAAGGCGTCAAGAGAGATTTCGCCGTCCGGAACAAAGTTGTCCTGTTCTCCAATTGGGTTTGTGCTGTTGCTGCTTATGAATTCATTTATGGAAACATCACCGTCTGGTGTGGAATCAGAACCGTCAAGAAAGTCGTCTATGGAAACTTCTTCGTCCTCGCTTGCTTCCCTTTTTACGGGTGCAGATTCATCCATGAATGAGTTTACGTCTATCTCTGTTGTAACGCCGTCGTCAAGTATGTTGCTTCCTTCTTCTTCCACGGAAATGTCTTCTGTTGGAACTGTCTCAAAACTCAAGCCGTCTGATTCCGGGTCGTCAGAGGATGTGTTTTCTTCTTTTACTATGGTCTCTTCGGTCAAAGGCTCGTTTGCAAAGGGCTCGTTTGCTTCTGCTTCAACGGAAGACTCGTCTGCTGTAGGTTCGTCAACAAAAGTTGGTTCGTCTGCTAAAGGCTCATCTACAACTGTAGGCTCGTCAACAAAAGTGTCATCTGATGATTCGCTGGCTAAAGTTTCTTCGACTAAAGGTTCTTGGATTTCTTTAAGTTCATCGTCAAAAGAGGGCAGATCCAAGTCTGTGTCTTGGGACGGAATGACTATGTCTGGCGGAAGCTCAATGTCTTTAAGCGGCTGGTCTTCCTCATCCATTTTGTCTGCAGCGGCGGCAAGTTCAGCCTGGTCATTGAGGAATTTGAAGTCGGGCATAGAGTAGTCCTGGTCTGCAACTTCCACCTCTCCTTCTGCGGGGGCAAGCATTTCCACGTCGCCTTCCTTGGCTGTCCGAGGTGGCGTTTTTATCCAGACGCCATACTTGTTAAGCTCGCTGTTTGAGTCTGTGTCTTTCTCCATCTAAAACCCCTTTATAAGTTGCGGTACAGAGGGCAGCTTCCTTTCTGTTCCCTATTGCAGTACCGGTTCGATTTATAGATTCATATAATACGCAAGGACAACGCTCGTCTTGTTGTGAGCACATTTTCCAAACACGTCTATATTTTGACTTTTCAATTATCGGCAAAAATGGCTAAAAAATGAATGTGGTATGTCAATTTTACAAATTTGATTTCCGGGTTCAGAAATTGGCCTGACTTGCCGAAAATGATTTTATAATGACACGATTCAGATTTCTTGCCGCAGCATGCCTTGGAACATTATTCTATGTTATGGTTTCCATGTTTGCGGGAAGGGACGGTGTGTGGGCAAGGAACCAGCTTTTGGAACAGAAAAGGATTCTTAGCGCAAACACAGCATCCATAGAAAAAACGTATGAAGAACTCAGCCTGGAAAAAGTCGCTCTGCAAAAAGACATGGACGTAATAGCAGCCTATGCCCGTAAGCTTGGCTATGTTCAGGAAGGCGAAAAGATAGTAAAGATAAACGGACTGACTGTCCGCGAAACCCAGATATTCGACGCAGGTTCTGTTGTAAAGCACGAAGAGTCAAAGTATGTCCCTGAAATGTACTGCAAGGGCGTGGGACTTGCGGTTTTTGCCCTTGTCTACAGCCTGCTCCTTTTGCTTGACTATACGCGCGGCCTTTTAAAAGTTGGCAGCAAAAAAAAATACTATGACGAATTAAAAGGCATCCCTGCATGAAAGAGACAGCCAAAAATGAAGGTGACAGTTTGAACCTTGCGCTTGACTGCATGAAAAGCGGCGGGGTTGCGGTCCTTCCAACGGATACAGTTTACGGCTTTAGTGCCGCTGCTGACCTAAAAAAACAGCCTTTCCTGGGTACAGATGAAAGAATCAGAAAAATAAAGGGAAGGGGAGAAGACAAGCCTTTTATCCACCTTATTGCAAAGCCCCAAGACATTTTTATGTATACAGATGACCCCATTCCGGAGGCTTTGCTTGCCAAGTGGCCTGGCCCTTTGACAATAATCGTAAAGCTCAAGGAAGACTCTCCCCTGGAAACAAAGCTTAAGACAGTTGCCTTCCGCTGCCCCGGAGACCAATGGCTTAGAAATCTCATAGAAGAAACTGGCCGTCCCCTCTACAGCACAAGCGTTAACAGGAGCGGCTCTCCCGTACTTGACTCTGCGGATGCAATACGTAGCGAGTTTGGCGGGGAAGTAGACCTCTTTGTTTGCGACGGAGACAAGAAGGGGGCTGTACCTTCCACAATCGTTAAGGTTGAAGCGGATAAGGTTATCCTTGTGCGCCAGGGAGCCGTTAGCATATAAAGTCGCGGCCGGGATTGTAGGGGCGAGTTGCTTGCAACTCGTTGCGCTAGCAATGGAGCCGAAAGGCGGAACCCCGGAAAGCCCTAACACGGGGCATGGAAGCTTCTTTTATGATACAGATGTATAACCATAAAAGTGCCGCCCAAAAGAAACGAATATAGACCCTGAAGCGGGTTCTGGTTGACTGCTAATCCTGCAGGCCTTTTCGGAATTCGCGGGCAAGGTCTCGCTTTACGTCACGTTCCTTTATGTCTGCCCGCTTGTCAAAGAGTTTCTTTCCCTTGCAGACGCCCAGCGTGAGTTTTACGCGGCCGTTCTTTAGGTAGAAGTCCAGGGGGATTAAAGTGTACCCTTTTTCGTCTACTTTTCGCTGGAGCCGCTTTATTTCTTCCCGGTGCAGCAGGAGCTTCTTTTTTCTGTCGGGGTTGTGGTTAAAGACGGAGGAGAAAGCGTATTCTGCTATGTGGAAATTCTGTACCCATACTTCGCCGTTTTCTATTAGGGCAAAACTGTCCGCAAAAGACACGTTGCCCATCTTTACGGATTTTACTTCCGTGCCTTCTAGGGCTATGCCACATTCAATGCTGTCTTCTATAGAATAGTTGAAGTGCGCCTTTTTGTTCTGCGCAATAATTTTCCTGCCTTCTGCCATGGTCAATACAATAGCCTGTTTTTGCAAAAAAGTCCAGTGTGTTTTTTTCTGTCTTTTATGGACGTAGATTTTATGGACGAAGTCCTGTTTGCTCTACCATTCGTTTATTGGTTAATTCGAGATCTTGCCATTTTTTACGGGCTTTGCGGGGTTCCGCGGGGCCCAACCCGCTCCATTCCTCGCTCGAAGCTGCGCTGCGAGTTCGGAACGGCTTCGCCGCCCCTCCAATCCCGCGTAGGAGCAATGGGTGCGTTGATTTTAAGATTATTTTCTTTTTCTTTACAAATAGGGGATACTGTGCTACCATAATTTGTGTAACTTTAAAGCTATATTTTGTTTCTTTTTATAGGAAAGCTCCAAAAGCTTTAGTTTTTAGGCCTTCCCTTGCAGCTGTACTTTTGCCGCCTTTTCCAAGAGAGATTGATTTTAGCTTTTTACCAGTTTTTGTAAGTGAATGCCAGCCTTAAAAGTTTGTTTTTTGGCTTGCACATAAATGTGGTTTTGTATAAAAAACATGGCAAAAGGGATTTTATCCGCTGTTTTCTGCCGGATTGACCGCCGCTTGCCTACAGGAGTTCGCTCATGCAAAAGAAAATAAAGATGCTTAGGGTTTTGGTAAGCGCAGCCCTGGTGCTGGTTCTTGCAGCCTGCTCTTCTATGAAGCAGCTTTGGGATTTGAGGGGAATAATTGTTTCCTCAAATGATCAGATTTTTACTGGACGCTCCACAATCGTTCCAATGGACATTACGACCGGAGACCTGCGCTTTTCTTTTAACGCGACTTCTGATCCTATAGACAACGGCTATCCAGTTACCATTAGGGTAGACGACAGCACCGTTGCTTCCGTAACGCAGAGCGCATCTGATCCTTCCAGGTACACAATTACCGGTTTGAGAAGCGGCTATACGGCTGTTACGGCTTATTGTTCATCCGCATATTATTTTACATTCATCGTTTATGTTGCAGATACATCCCGCGGAATTAGCATTGAATACCTTAAGAGACAGAGGGACGATGACATTGAGCGTGCCAGGGCAGAAGAACAGGCTCGTCTTGAGGCAGAGGCTTTTGCAAGGCAGCAGGCTAGGGAAGAGGCAGCCCGCCAGGCAGAACTTCGCCGTGCCCAGCAGGCAGAGGAAAATGCCCGCCGTGCTCAGGAAGCAGCAGAAAGGGCAAGAATAGAGGCAGAAAACCGCAGGACCCAGGAATTGCTTGATGCAGCCCGCCGTGCAGAACAGGCAGCCGCAGAAGCCCGCCGTGCCCAGGAAGCAGCAGAGGAAGCCCGCCGCAAGCAGGCAGAGGAAGCCGCAAACAGGGCAGCGGAAGAAGCCAGACGAGCAGCAGAAGAAGCAGCCCGCCGCGCCCAAGAGGCAGCAGCCCAGGCCGCAGCAAACCAGTCTTCTGGTCAGTCATCTTCAAACGAAACCTATCTTAATGCCTCTACAAAGGTCAGCATAAATGCAACAAGGACAACTGTTTACGAAAATACAAAGATAACATTCACTTCTAGCGTTACCCCGGAAGCTACGGAAGGAATCCGCTACAAGTGGTACCTTAACGGTAATCCGGCAGCAAACGGAAATGGCTCTTACCTTGTCTGGACACCAAGCAATAAGGGCACCGCAGTTGTAGACCTAGAGGTAACCGGCATAAAGTCTGGCTACAAGGTATTTTCCAATAAGCTTACGATTAAGATTAACGAGCGCGACTTGCTTGCAGGAAACATAGGCTTCTGGCAGGGTGAGGGCAACAATTCAAATCTTGGCGTTTACATTTCTTCAGACGGCAAGCTTTATACTGCCAAGTATGTTACAGAGGCAAACGGAAAGAAGCACTGGGTACGCTCAGAGGACTATTCTCAGACCGTAAACTCAAGCCTTGAATTTAAGCCGCGCACAAGCGAAAGTGCAAACGGAAAGTATATCTACCAGAACGGAAAGATTTATGCCGCCGGAAACCTGGACAATGCTCCTGCAAATACAAAGTGCGTCTATTCAAAGAAGTCGGGTTCCATAATTCCGGATGTTCCAATGCTTGTCTCAAAGCTGCCGTCGGTTACGCTTAAGCTTTCACCTTCTACTTTGAGCACAAAGGATGAGGGCCTTGTTTCCACAAACATTTCCTACTTGAACGAAGATGTTACCTACAAGTGGTATGTAAACGGAGTTCGTGTTGCAAATGCAAGCGGAAGCACCTACCGCTCCAAGTTCAACACCGGAAAGAATACGGTTTATGTGGAAATTACAGGAAGCAAGTCCGGCGCTACAAAGCGCTCCGAGACCCTTTCATTCAGCGTTAACGAGAACATCGACAACATCTACGGCCTCTACAGGAATGGAAATTCTAACAACGGTCTTTATGTGGCTGCGGACAAGAAGGTTTACTATGCATACATGAAGGAAGGAAGTTCAAGCTGGTACTATATCAACGAGCCTGTGGGCTACTTGAACGGCAACGGCACATTTACGACTAGCGGCGGCTCCCTTGAATATGTTGCCTCAGCGTCAAGAATCCAGGGTACCTTCCAGAATCTTTCCGGCAACAAGACCCAGGTAAGCGCAACAAAGATTGCAGGCACACCCATGGCAGCAAATGCCGTAAGCTCATCCAAAAAGCCTGTCGTGGAAGTTCCATCTTCTGTAAAGGACAATGCAGACGCAAAATTCATCGTAAGGAATTTCTCTGCTGACGAACCGGTTACTTACACCTGGAAATTCAGCAACGGAAAGACGGCTACAACTAGCGTAGGCGAATGCACCCAGAGGTTTGCGGCCGGAAGCTACAGCGTAACTGTAACCGCAAAGGGCTCCGTTTCTGGAAAGAGCTCTCTCTCTGACCCCAAGGCCTTTACGGTTTCTTCATCTGCCCCTGCTCCAACGCCAACACCAACTCCTACACCAACGCCAACTCCGACACCTTCACAGGATGTTTCAATTACATCTAGCGGTGTATGGGTGTGCAGCTCAAAGACTTCCTACGGATACTACTTTGACGGCAAGGGGGCAATCTACCAGGCCTACGAGGTAAAGAAGGGCGGCAAGAGCGAATTTGTCTACATTCCGGTTCAGCTTGGATCCGTGGGCAGCAACTACATAAACGTTCCTTCTCCGTACAAGATGTCCTACGCGGACGGAAAGATTAACGCATCGGGAAAGATTGCCGGTGTTGAATGCAGCGGAACTTTCACAAAGCAGAACAAGTCTATCCGCAAGGCAAAGCTTGTAGACGGCAACGCATGGTCTTCTTACAAAATCAACCTGAATGCCCAGCACGGCAACATTGGCAACGGCTTTATTGGAGACGTTACGCTTCCAGACCTTGACGAAGACGTAACATACGAATGGTACGTAAACGGTTCCAAGGCTTCTACGGACAGCTCCCTTAAGGGCAAGATTCTAAAAGAAGGAGACAATGCCGTCTACTGCCGAATCACAGGAAAGATTTCCGGTGTTTCAGTTGTTACGCAGACTGTTACCATAAAGGGAAACAAGTAGCCTAAAAAATCCTGCTCCGGTACTTTTGCCGGGGCATTCGTGGAGGATATATGAGAGGTTTTCGGAAAATATTTTTAACAATCCTTACTGTGATTGCACTTTCTCACACTCTCTTTGCCATGGGTTCAAAGGACTCTGGAAAGCCAAAGCTAAAGGGAGTTATGGTTTCCAAGGACGGTCAGATTTACCCCAAGGGTACAAGCTACCTAACGCTTGACGTTGCGGGGGACAATTCTTTTACCTTTACCGCAACGAGTGATCCTGTGGCAAACGGAACGCCGGTAAAAGTTACCAGCGCAAATCCGTCTGTGGCACAGGTAACGCAGAGTTCTGCAAGCCCTTCGGTTTTTACAATAACCGCATTAAGGCAGGGCGGAACTTATGTTGAAGTAAAATGCGACTACTACAAATTTGTTTTTA